>Ga0163146_10000705_pt1 | contig 47818 bp, 47 predicted proteins | sample OliLakLV19MP7G1_FD_148648 | JGI IMG/M metagenome (GOLD analysis project Ga0163146, IMG submission 148648) | Freshwater microbial mat bacterial communities from Lake Vanda, McMurdo Dry Valleys, Antarctica - Oligotrophic Lake LV.19.MP7.G1 | ecosystem: Environmental > Aquatic > Freshwater > Lake >... | reverse complement strand
CTTCAAAAAAGTACAATCCGTCGGTGCCGAATAGTTACCGCGGATTTTAAGAAAGGTAGCAACCTCGTCTTGCTGACACCCGAACTGTCAAATATTTTCCCAACCAATGAAGCCGTCAATGAAGCCGTCAATGAAGCCTTGAGCTCACTTGTTGGCGTTGCTCGTTCTGCGACAGGCCTAACATCGCGCTCAAGCGGACGCCCCACCAAGCGGCGCACCGCTTAGCTCGGACGCTAACTCTGGTTGTCCTCCATCACCCCACCGCCTTCCACCCATGCTGGCATCCGCGCGCCGGCCTCCTGCAAGACCAATCGAAGCGCCGCATAATCGGGCTCATGCCGCGCCACCAGGTTCCAGAACCGCGCCGAGTGATTGAGCTGCCGCGTATGCGCGAGCTCGTGCACCAGCACGTAACGCGCCGCGTCGCGCGGCAACAACAAAAGCTTCGCGTTCAGGCTGATCGCGCCCTGCGCAGTGCAACTGCCCCAGCGCGTGCGCTGCCCGCGCACGGTCGCACGCACGTACGGAAGGCCGGTTTCCCGGGACACGTCGTCCAGCCACGGCAGCAGCGCGGCCGTGGCGCGCACGCGCAGCCAGCGGCGCAGCGCGGCACGCACCGCGGTCGTGTGGCCGACGGCGCCCGACACGTGCAGTTCGCGCTCGATGACGACGGGCACCGGCGGAAACAGCGCGAGTTGCGGGCGGTCGCCGTCCGGCTCCTTCGCCGCATGTAACTCAACATCTGCCCCGGCACGATCCCGCACCGTCACGCTGCCCGCCGCCGTCTCGCGGTAACTCACCGTCCAGCGCTCGCCGATCGCGGGCAACTCGATGGTGTCCGGTCGCGCTGCGTGCGCGCGCGGCGTTGCGCGTCGCAAGGCCGCGAAGCGCCCGAGGTGCTTCGCGATCCAGTCCCGCCGGCTGTGCACAAAGCGCTCGACCTCGCGCAGGTCGTGCCGGCGCGGGACCGTCACGCGCACGCCGTCGCGCGGACTGACGCGGATGCTGACACGCCGCGCGCGGGGCGAGACGGTTACACGGTAGGGGAAGGCCTGCCCGTTGCGCGACAGCAACGACGGGATGGACATCAGGGAAGCGGAGCAATACGACGCGGCACCCGCGCACGATAGACGGAGCGCCCGAAAAAGAAAAGGCGGCCAGAGCCGCCTTTCCGTGTTTCCTGCTCCGCGCGTCAGCGCGGCACCGGCCTTACGCCTTTTTCACGTAGGCCGAGCACCAGCCTGGGCCGTGCACCGCTTTGCCCGGGAAGATCGCGCAGCCGCCGGTGGCATCCGTCGGCTTGCCCTGGAACAGCGTGCAGTTGCCGCAGTGCTGACCCGCCGCGAATTTCGGGAATTTCGCCTTGTCGACCTTGGCGGCGTCAGCCACGTAACCAAGCGCGGCCGCCGCCGGATCCTTCGGGTCCACGAGCGGGAGGCCCTTGACCTGCGCCAGCGCGCGGCGGGTGCCGGCTACAGCGCCGATGCCGACCAGCGCGAGCGAACCCATCTTGAGCATGTTGCGGCGTTGCACGTTCACGACTTTCGACTTCGACGACATTTGAGCGACTCCCTCGAGTGATGTAAGCCTCCATTCCGACCGCTGCGGCCGGAACGAGTTCGGCATTATGGGCACGCGCATCAACAAATTCATCTTTCGCCGCGCACTGTCCCGCCATCCGCAGCTCAGGCGAAAACCATTCTCATTTACCGGGCTGGCGAACCTGTGCGCACGAGCGCTTCCCTGCTGGGGTCAACGCGGCCGGGCCCCTGACGGTGCACCTAATGGCAGGCAAACCGAAAAACGCTTACTCTCGGGCCGTTCAGTGTTCCCCACAACCCCAAAAAGGACCCCATCGGATGGCCAAACCCAATTACGGATTCGCCAAACGCCAGCGCGACCTGGTCAAAAAACAGAAGAAAGAGGAGAAAGTGCGCAAGAAAGCCGCGGCCAAGCTGGAGGCTGATGGTGGTGCGCCCGCAGACACGGCCGCTGAAGGCGCGGCGCCGGCCTTGCCTGAGACCCCCGCCCCCGGCGGCACGCCAGCCGGCACCTGACCCTGATTCCCCCGGCACCGCGCGCGCGGGGGACGCCCACCGCTGCGGCCCTTGCCTCCTGAGATGCTCCCGCTCGTTGCCGGCCTGGTCGTGTTTATCGGTGTGCACTCGGTGCGCATCGTGGCGGACGGCTGGCGCTCGGCCGCCATCGCGCGGCTGGGAGAAGGCGCGTGGAAAGGGCTCTATTCGCTTGCGTCAGCGGTGGGCCTTGCGCTCATCGTCTGGGGCTACGGGATGACCCGCGCGGACGGCGTCTTCCTGTGGGCCCCGCCCCTGTGGACCCGGCACGTGACGACGCTGCTCACGATCCCCGCGTTCATCCTCATCGCCGCGGCGTATGTCCCCCGCAACCACATCAAGGCGGCGCTCGGCCACCCCATGCTGCTGGGCGTCAAGACGTGGGCGCTCGCCCATCTGCTCTCGAACGGCCGCCTGGGCGACGTCGTGCTGTTCGGCGCGTTTCTGGCGTGGGCGGTCGCGGATTTCGCGTCGGCCAGGCGGCGTGACCGTGCGGCAGGCACGCGCTACCCTGCCGGCACGCTCGCCGGGGACGCCGGGACGCTCGCCGCGGGCCTTGCCGCGTGGGCCGCGTTCGCGGTTTACCTGCACGCGTGGCTGATCGGCGTGCGGCCGTTCGGGTAGCGGCCGCTACAGGAGGAAAACATGGAACTGAAGCTGCTGGGGCCCGGATTCGCCGCCGAGGTGCGCGGGGTCAGCATCGACGAGGTCACCGCGAGCGATGCGGCCTACGCGGCCGTGCGCGCCGCCTTCGAGGAACATTCGGTGCTGCTGTTCCGCGACCAGGCACTCGATCCCGATTTCAACGAGCGGCAGGCCGCTTACTCGCGGCGCTTCGGCACGCTGGAGATCGCCAAGGCCGCCTCGCTGGGCGAAGGCACGCCGTTTTCCATCCTCACCAACGTCGACCGCGCGACGGGCGCGCTGGTGCCGGACGGCCACAAGGAAGCGTTGCGCGCGAAAGCCAACCAGCTCTGGCACACCGACAGTTGCTTCAAGATTCCGCCGGCGCTGGCGTCCGTGCTGTCCGCACGGATAGTGCCGTCGGCCGGCGGCGAAACCGAGTTCACATCAATGCGCCGCGCGTGGGCGCGTCTGCCGGAGGCCTCGCGTACGCGGCTGGCCGAGACCTACGCGTGGCACGACTACGCGCACTCGCGCGGCAAGATCGCGCCGCAACTGGCTTCCGAGCGCGAACGCGCCACCATGCCGCCGGTGTCCTGGCGCATGCGCTGGCGCAACCCGGTCAACGGCTGCGATTCGCTGTACGTGGCCTCGCATACGTGCGGCGTCGAGGGCATGGCCACCGATGCGGCCCAGGCCCTGATCGCAAAGCTCATCGCCGATGCGACCCAACCCGAACACGTTTACGTCCACCGCTGGCGGGTGGGCGACGTGGTGATGTGGGACAACCGCGCGACCCTGCACCGCGGCCGGCCGTGGGCTGCCGGCGAGCCGCGGCACATGATCCGCACGACGATCTCCGCGTCCGACGCCGACGGGCTCGCGGCCATGTGGCCGGCGCGCCACGCCGCGTAAACACCCGGTCGGCATTGCGCCCGCTGCGCCTCGCGCTGGACACCAACGTCTGGCTTGACTGGCTGGTGTTCGACGATCCGCTGATACAACCGGTCAGGAAAGCTGTCGCAACCGGCCGGGCCGAAATCGTGATCGACGGGCCCTGCGAGGACGAACTGATCCGCGTGCTGGCCTATCCCGTGCGCAAGGTCGTGCCGGACGCCGCCGTGCAGGCGGCAAGGCTGGCGGAATGCCGCCGGATCACCGGAGGACGCGGGAATCGCGACCCCGGACCCGATCCGCTGCCGGTCTGCCGCGACCCCGACGACCAGAAGTTCCTCGAACTCGCGCGCGCCGCCGCCGCGGATTGCCTGGTCACAAAGGACAAGGCCCTGCTCGTGCTGGCCCGGCACAAACGGCTGCCGCCGCCATTCCGCATCATGACACCCGCGCAACTTGCCGCAACCGCCGGTCCCGGGGACTTGCCGCCGTTATAACATTTGTTATAATCCCGACATGGCTTCCGTCAAAGTGACCGGCATCGGCAATTCTGTGGGCGTGGTGCTTCCGCGCGAACTCGTAGCCCGGCTGCGGGTGAAAAAAGGCGACACCCTGTATGTCGTCGAAACGCCCAACGGCGTCGAACTCACGCCCTACCAGCCTGCTTTCGCGCGCCAGATGGACGCCGCCGAGGAGATCATGCGCGAGAACCGCGACGTCCTGCGCAAGCTCGCGCAGTGACCCATGCTTGAGCCGGTCTGGATTCTCGACGAGGTCGTCCCCGCCATCCATCAGCGCCAGTTGGCAGAGCACGGCGGCGGCGCCGGCCTGCGGGACGCGGGCTTGCTCGCCTCAGCGCTCGCCAAGCCCCGCCAGTTGTTCGCTTACGGCGGCCCGGACCTCACGCTTGCGCGTATCGCAGCGGCCTATGCGGCCGGCATCGCACGCAACCATCCTTTTGTCGACGGGAACAAGCGCACCGCATTTGTCGTCTGTCTGCTGTTCCTGCGTGAAAACAGCTTCACCATTGATGCCTCGCAGGAAGAAAAGTACGACGCATTTCTGCGCCTGGCCGCGGGGGCTATATCCGAGGAACAGTTGGCTGATTGGCTGACGACGCGGCTGAAGCCCATCTGACCGCATGAAGCGCGCGCTGCGCGGAAACTTTATTGCCGCCGGCTTATCGTAGAATTGCCGCCCTTTCTGGCCTCAGCCCCGGAATCCCCACCATGCGCGACCCCGCTCCGAAAACCATCTTCCTCCGGGACTACACGCCCCCGGCCTTTCTGATCGATGCCGTCGATCTCGACGTGGACATCCGCAACGACGCCACCCGCGTGCGCGCGCGGCTGCTGGTCCGCCGCAATCCGGCCTACCCCCACGCGAACGAGCCGCTGCGCCTGAACGGCGAAGCACTCGAACTCGAAGCCGTGTCGCTCAACGGCCGCGCGCTCGTCGCCGGCCAGTTCACCGTCGAGCCGGAACTGCTGATGGTGCCCGGCGTGCCCGACCAGTTTGCGCTGGAGACCACGAGCCGCATCCATCCGGAACAGAACACCGCGCTCGAAGGTCTCTACGCCTCGAAGACCGGCTACTTCACGCAATGCGAGGCCGAAGGCTTCCGGCGCATCACCTGGTTTATCGACCGGCCGGACGTGATGGCCAAGTACACGGTCACCATCCACGCCGCGCGCGAGCGCTTCCCGGTGCTGTTGTCCAACGGCAACCGCGTCGGCCAAGGCAAGGAAAACGGCGGCCGTCACTGGGCGAAGTTCGTGGACCCCTTCCCCAAGCCCTCGTACCTGTTTGCGCTGGTCGCGGGCAAGCTCGACGTGACCGAGGAGAAGATCGCCACGCGCTCGGGCCGCACCGTCACGCTGGGCCTCTACGTGGAGCCTGGCAAGCTCAAGTCGGTGAGCTTCGCGATGCTGGCGTTGAAACGCGCCATCAAGTGGGACGAGGATACCTACGGGCTTGAGCTCGACCTCGACCACTACAAGATCGTGGCGGTGGGCGACTTCAACTCCGGCGCGATGGAGAACAAGGGCCTCAACATCTTCAACACCAAGTACCTGCTGGCCACGCCCGAGATCGCGACCGACGTCGACTACATGAACGTCGACCGCGTCATCGCGCATGAATACTTCCACAACTGGACCGGCGACCGCGTCACCTGCCGCGACTGGTTCCAGCTGTCGCTGAAGGAAGGGCTCACCGTGTTCCGCGACCAGGAATACGGCGCCGACGTGTACTCGCGCGCGGTGCAACGCATCCAGGAAGTGCGCGGCCTGCGCTCGGCGCAATTCCCCGAGGACGCCGGCCCGATGGCCCACCCGGTGCGGCCGCAGTCGTACATGGAGATCCGCAACTTCTACACGATGACCGTGTACGAAAAAGGCGCGGAAGTCGTGCGCATGATCCAGACGCTGGTGGGCCGCGACGGCTTCCGCAAGGGCATGGACCTCTACTTCCAGCGCCACGACGGCCAGGCCGTGACCTGCGACGACTTCGCGCAGGCGATGGCGGACGCCAACCATATCGATCTGACGCAGTTCAAGCGCTGGTACAATCAGGCGGGCACGCCGGTGGTGGAAGTCGAGGATGCCTACGACCCGGCGCAGAAGACCTATACCTTGAGCGTGCGGCAATCGTGCCCGGCGACGCCCGGACAGGAAACGAAACTGCCCTTCCACATCCCGTTCGCCATCGGGCTGGTCGGGCCGGACGGTGCAAGCCTGCCGCTGCACCTGGCGGGTGAGGCCGCGCCGCACGCGGCGCCGACGCGCGTGCTCTCGCTTACCGAAGCCGAACACCGCTACACGTTCACGCAGGTCCCCGCGCGCCCGGTGCCGTCGCTCGCGCGCGGCTTCTCCGCGCCGGTGATCGTGAAATACCCGTACACCGACGCCGATCTCACGCACCTGCTCGCGCACGACGCGGACAGCTTCAACCGCTGGGAGGCCGGCCAGCGGCTCGCGCTGAACATCATCCTGCGCGGCATCGAGGCGCGACGCGACGGCAAGCCCGTCGAGGTTCCGGCGGGTTTCATCGCGGCGATGAACCGCGTCCTGCGCGATGCCGCCCACGACCCGGCGTTCGCCGCCGAGGCCCTGCGCCTGCCCGCGGAGGCCTACCTCGCCGAGCAGATGGACGTGGTGGACCCGGACGCCCTGCACGAGGTCAGGAACGCGGTGGCAAAAACGCTCGCCACCGCGCTTGCGGCCGCGTTCCAGGCCGCCTATGACGCCAACACCGTCGCCGGCCCCTACGCGCCGGAACCCGCCGCGATCGGCAAGCGCACGCTGAAGAACGTCGCGCTCGGCTACCTGGTGGAACGCGACGATGCCGCTTCGCGCGCTTTGTGCAAGCGGCAATTCGACACCGCGGACAACATGACCGACCGCATGGCAGCACTGGCGCTGCTCGCCAACAGCGACGGCCCGGAACGCGCACCGGCGCTTGTGGCCTTTTACGAGGCCGCGCAGGACGACCCCCTGCTGCTCGACAAGTGGCTGGCGGTGCAGGCCACCTCGCGTCTGCCGACAGCGCTCGCGGAAGTGCTGCGCCTGACCCGACATCCGGCCTTCGACATGAAGAACCCGAACAAGGTGTATTCGCTGATCCGCGCGTTCTGCGCCGCCAACCACGTGCGTTTCCATGCGGCGGACGGTGGCGGCTACGTGTTTGCGGCCGACCAGATCATCGCCATCCAGAAGCTGAATCCGCAGGTCGGTGCACGCATCGCGCGCTGCTTCGACCGCTGGAAGAAATTCGACGCCGGCCGCCAGGCGCACGCGCGCGCCGCGCTGGAACGCATCCTGCACGCGCCGGATCTGTCGAAGGACGTCGCGGAAATCGTGTCCAAGGCGCTGGCGTGAGCCTGCGGCCGTCCGTCCGGCAACTCGCCGGCGCCACCAGTGCCTTCGTGATGGCCGCCGCGGTACAAGCCGCCGGCACCATCGAGGTGATTGGCACGTCCGCCGGACTGCCGCCGCCACCGCCGCCCGTAGCGGTGTGCGCCGCCCCCGACTGCGCGACCGTCGTGTCGGTCGTCAGCCTCGGCCGCCAGTGGGAGCAGGTGAAGCGCATGGACAGCACGGGTGTTTACATGGCGCAGTCAACCGGCTGGGCCGATCCGTCGAGCCCGCTGTCGGACCTAGCGGATTCCGGCCTGATGGCCGGCTCGCCGGCGTTTTCCGCGCAGGACGAGGCGCTGGCGCCGATGGAAAGGGAAAGCGGCATGGTGCGGCGGGCCAGCCTGTGGCACACCGTGGTGCGCTTCGACGACGGCACGACGCGCACGCTGCAGCAGGATTTCCCGCCGCTCTTCCAGGCAGGCACCCGGGTACGGGTCGCGGGCAACCGGCTACAGCTCGCGCAATGACCGGCGGGACTGCGCCACCGGCGCAGCGCTTCACGACCGTCCTCTTCGACCTCGGCCGCGTCCTGCTCGACTGGGACCCGCGCTACTACTACGGGCAGTTCTTTCCGGACGATGCGGCAGGGCTGGAACGCTTCGTCACGCAGGGGGTGGGATCCGAATTCATCCTCGCCATGGATGCCGGCTGCCCGGCGGCCACCGTCATCCCCGAGAGATGTCAGCGCTTTCCCGAATACGCGGGACTGATCGCGCGCTGGCCGGAAGGCTGGCCGCACATGCTGCGCGGGCCCATTGCCGGCACCGTGGACATCCTGCGCGAGTTGAAGGATCGCGGCACGCGGCTCTACGCGCTGACCAATTTCTCGACCGAAACCTGGCCGGTCGCGCGGGCGCGCTTTGATTTCCTGCACTGGTTCGAGGACACCATCGTGTCCGGCGAGCACCGCCTTGTGAAGCCAGACCCGCGCATCTATGCCCTGGCGATCCGCCGTTGCCGCATCGCCCCGGCAAGCACGGTGTTTATCGACGACGCACCGGTCAATGTGGCGGCCGGAAATACGGCGGGACTCACCGCGCTGCTGTTCGAGACGCCGGAGAAACTGCGGATGGACCTGCAATACCGCGGACTGCTTCCCGCCTAACGGTTCACATCCCAGGTGACGGCGGCGTTCTTCTTTGCCGAGCGTTCGAGCAGGTCGATCAGCGGCAGCGCTCGCTTGCGCAGCGTGACGCTGCCGTCATCATCCGCCGCCGCATGAGGATCGGCACCGGTTGCACCGCCCTTCAGGCGCGCCAGCGCGGCCGGAATGTCCGCCGCCAGTACCGCGCCGGGCAGGTCGCCGCTCATGCCCATGAGTTTCAACAAGGGCACCGCGACGTCGCCGAACATGACGAAACTGCCGGCCTTGCTGTCGAATTTGACCAACATGCGCTGGAGCATACCGCAGTTCACCGGCAGCCTCCGTCGTCGCCAACCCGACACATCGTTCGCGTAACATTCCGCACATGAACGCACAGATGACCTTCGTCGTGGGTGCCCTGGTGATGGCGGGACTGGTCTATCTCCTCGTGCTCGGCATCCGCAAGGCGAAGGAGAAGCGCGCGGAGGAGGCGCTTACGATCCATGCCTTCGCCCAACAGCGCGGCTGGCGCGTGGAAACACCCGACAGCGGCGACGTCCGCTACCGGCTGTACGGCCGGTCCCCGGACGGCGTCGAATGGACGCTGGCGTTCGACTCCGACCAGTCGAGCAGTTCGTCGAGCCCCAAACTGACCTGGCGCGCGGAGGGACTCAAGGCCGCCCGTACCGAACTCATGATAGGCAGCCGCCGGCAATGGGCGGGTTTCGGCAGCGCCCCGGCGAAAGCCGCGTTCGCCGGCGCCCGCTGGCTGCTCGGCGGCATCAGCCATACGGTCGCGGATCTGAGCGACTTCTTCGAACAGGCCACCGTCTCGCCGTACGGCTCGCCCGCGTTTCGCGAACAGTTCGTGGTCGCCGGGCGCACCCCGGCGGTCGTCCGCGCCGTGCCGGAGCGTCTGGAGGGAATGCTGCTCCGGTGGCCGCGCGAAGCCGGCCCGCAGTTTAAGCCAGGCCGCAGCGTTTCCATCTGGCTCAACAGCGACGGTCTCGAGGTGGTCAGTCGCATCGATGCGCCGCCACCGGCCGTGGTGGATCACGTCGTGAAGATCGCCACCGCACTCGCCGATGCGGTTCACCGCACGTCGTACCCGAGACTGGCGCAATGACGACCCTGCTCAATCCCCACACCAAGGACCTCGGCGGCTTCAGCGTGCGCCGCCTGCTGCCGGGCTTCCCGCACAAGCTCGTTGGCCCCTTCATCTTCTTCGATCACATGGGGCCCGCCGACTTCGCGCCCGGCCGCGGCATCGACGTGCGCCCGCACCCGCATATCGGGCTCGCCACGGTGACCTATCTGTTCGACGGCGCGATGATGCATCGCGACAGTCTCGGCAGCGTCCAGCGCATCGAACCCGGCGACGTGAACTGGATGACCGCCGGGTCCGGCATCGTGCATTCCGAGCGCTCGCCCGAGCCGCAGCGCGCAGGGGGCCACCGCCTGCACGGCATCCAGACCTGGGTCGCGCTGCCCGCCGCGCAGGAGGAGATCGCGCCCGGCTTCGTCCATGTCCCACGCGCGCAATTGCCGGTGATCTCCCGCCCCGGCGTCACGATGCGACTGATCGTCGGCACCGCGTTCGGTGAAACAGCCCCGACGCCCTTCTACTCGCCGATCTTCTACCTCGCCGCCGACCTGGCGCCCGGCGCGACGCTGCTGCTACCGCCCGAGCACGCCGAGCGCGCGGCCTACGTGGTGGATGGAGACCTTGTCGCCGACGGGGTGCCGGTACCAGCCACACATCTCGCCGTGCTGGCGTCCGGCAATGATGCGATCCTCGAAAGCCCCGCCGGTGCGCGCGTCATGCTGTTCGGCGGCGCGAAGCTCGACGGCGACCGCTTCATCTGGTGGAACTTCGTGTCCAGCTCGCGGGAAAAAATAGAGGCGGCGAAAGCGCGCTGGGCAGCGCAGCATTTCCCGCCGGTGCCCGACGAGACGGAGTTCATCCCGCTGCCGGAGAAATAAGACGGCTGGTCGCTAGCGTTTTACCTTGACCGACGGCTCGCCCGCCTGCTTCTTCTGCATCCGCTCGTCGAAGCGCGTGAGCGTGATGATGATGCGTTCGTGCGTGCCTTCGCTGATCGGCTCGACCGCATCCTCCGCCCACACCCGGAAGGTGAGCGTGCGGCCCTCGACCTTCGTCAGTTCCGCGTGCGCGATCACTGCCATGCCGACCGGGGTCGCGGCGAAATGCTTCACGTCGAGGTGCGTGCCGACGGTCTGCTGGCCATCCGGCAGGCAGCGCTCCACCGCCGCCAGTGCGGCGGCTTCGAGCAGGTTGATCATCACCGGCGTGGCGAGCACGCGCACGCGGCCGCTGCCCACGTGGGGCGCGGTGTGTTCGTTGCCGACCGTGATGGAAGTGTCGCCGTGAAGGCCGGGAACGAGCTCGGGAGAAACGGCGGCCATGGGTACCCTCAGGTCGGGTGCTTCGCGCGCAACGCCGCCACCTGCTCCGGCGTCAACGCCCGCACGCGCTGGCCGCGCAACAGCAGGTACAGCTTCGCGGTCGCTTCCAGTTCCTCGACGGCATCGGCCGCGGCGGCAAGGCTCGTACCCGCCACCACCGGGCCGTGATTCGCAAGCAGCACGGCGTGATGCTTGCCGGCGAACCCGCGCACGGCGTCCGCGAGCCCCATGTCGCCCGGCGCGTAGTAAGGCACCAGCGGCAGGCTGCCGATGCGCATGACGTAATAGGCGGTCAGCGGCGGCAGCACGTCTTTCGGATCGACTTCCTCCAGCACGGACACCGCGACCGAATGCGTGGCGTGGAGATGGACCACCGCGGCGTTTTTCGCCCGCTCCTGGTACATCGCGAGATGCAGGAAGGATTCCTTGGTCGGCGCATCGCCCGAGACAAGCTTGCCACCGGCATCCAGTTTGGACAGGCGCGCCGGATCGAGCCCGCCAAGATTCGACCCCGTCGGCGTCATCAGCCAGCCGTCGCCGCTGCGGACGGAAAGGTTGCCGGTCGAGCCGTGGGTCAGCCCGCGGTCGAACATCGATCTTCCGAGCGCGCACAGTTCTTCGCGCAGCTTCGCTTCAGCGGTGTTGATCATCGGGTCATGCCGCCAGGGACAGCGCTTTCTCGAAAAAGTCCAGTCCGCCGAAGTTGCCTGATTTGAGCGCGAGTTTCAACCTCGGGTCGCCGAGGGAGAGCGTCCAGGGCACGCCGGGGTCGATCGTCGGGCCGATGGCGAGCGCGTGCACGCCCAGCGCCTTCACCACCGCGCCGGAAGTCTCGCCGCCGGCGATCACCAGCCGCCGCACGCCGCGCGCCACCAATTCCCTGGCCATCAGCGCGAGCGTGTCCTCCACCAGCGTCGCCGCCGCGTCCTGGCCGAGCCTGCGCTGCACCTCCGCCACCGCTTCCGGCTCGGCGCTGGAGTAGACGAGAAACGGCTTGCCGGCGTCGAGCGCGGCGGCCACGGCCGCCAGCGCCTTGCGTGCCAGCGTGCCCGCATCCGTAGCGGTCAACGGATCGATGGCGACGGCGAGATGCGAACGGCTCATCACCGCGATCTGCGCCCGCGTGGCGGCCGAGCAACTGCCCGCCAGTACCGCCGCCTTGCCGCCGACGGCCGGCAGAAAAGACGCATCCGCGCGCAACGGCATCCGCTTCGCCCGCACGAAGTTCTCCGGCAGCCCGAGCGCCACACCCGAACCAGCCGTCACCAGCAGGAGATCGCGGCAGGCGGCACCGATGGACAGCAGATCGCGGTTCTGCAAGGCGTCCACCACCGCGTAGGTCACGCCGTCACCGCGCAAGCGCGCGAACGCGGCGCGTATCGCGTCCGCGCCCTCGGTCACCGTCGCAAACGGCACCAGCCCGACCTTGCGCTGCGTCTGCCGGGCGAGCACGCGCACGAGATTGGCGTCGGTCATCGGCGTCAGGGGGTGCTGCCGCATCGGCGAATCGGACAGGAGCGCGTCGCCGACGAAGAGATGGCCCTGATAAATGGTGCGGCCGTTCTCTGGGAAGGCCGGGCAGGCGATCGTGAAGTCCGCGCCGAGCGCATCGAGCAGCGCATCGGCCACCGGGCCGATGTTGCCGGCGGCGGTGGAATCGAAGGTCGAGCAGTACTTGAAATAAAACTGCGTCGCGCCGGCCTGCCGCAACCACGCCAGCGCTTCCAGTGACTGCCGGACGGCGTCCGCGGCGGGGATAGTCCGCGTCTTGAGCGCAATGACCACCGCGTCCGCGTCTCCGACCACCGAGGCATCCGCCGGGACCCCGATCGTCTGCACGGTGCGCATGCCGGCGGCTACCAGCATGCTGGCAACGTCGGTGGCGCCGGTGAAATCGTCGGCGATGACGCCGAGCAGCATGCGGTTCTCCGCTACGGGCTTAGACGATGACGCGTTTGCGCAGGTCGGCGATCTGGCCGTCGCTGTAGGCCAGCTCGCGCAGGATTTCGTCGGTGTGCTGCCCCACGTCCGGCGTTACCGTGCGGATGGTGCTCGGCGTGCGCGACAGCACGAAGGGCTGGTTCACCACCGCGCTGTCTCCGAGCTGCGGATGTTTCACCGGCGCCGCCATGCCCAGGTGCTTGACCTGAGGATCGTCGAACATCTCGTTCATCTGGTAAATGGGACCGGACGGCACACCGGCCTTCTCGAACAGCTCGATCCACTCCTGGGATTTTTTCTTCTTCGTGTGCACGGAGAGGTCCGCCGCGCACTGCTTGCGGTTCTTCGAGCGCAGCTTGCCGGTCGCGTACTCGGGCTTCGTGATCAACTCTACCGCGCCGAGCGCCGTGCACAGGCGCTTGAACATGGCGTCGCTGCCGGCGGCAATGTTGATGTTGCCGTCGACGGTCGGGTAGACCCCGGTCGGGATCGACGTCGGGTGGTCGTTACCGGCCTGCGGCGGCACTTCCTTCTCGATCAGCCAGCGCGCGGCCTGGAAATCAAGCATGGCGATCATCGCCTGCAGCAGCGACACCTGCACCCACTGGCCTTTGCCGGAGACTTCGCGTTCGAGCAGCGCGGTGAGGATGCCCATCGCGCAGTAGAGGCCGGCGGACGAATCCGCCACCGCGATGCCGGCGCGCATCGGGCCGGTGCCCGGTTCGCCGGTGATCGCCATCAGGCCGCCCATGCCCTGCGCGATCTGGTCGAAGCCCGCGCGCTTGGCGTACGGGCCGTCCTGCCCAAAGCCGGAGATGCTGCCGTAGACGAGTTTCGGATTGGTCTTTGCGAGCGATTCGTAATCGATCCCCAGCCGGAACTTAACGTCGGGCCGGAAATTCTCGACGACCACGTCGGAGCGATCGGTGAGCTGGCGCATGATTTTTACGCCGTCCGGGTCCTTGAGGTTCAAGGTGAACGCGCGCTTGTTGCGGTGCAGGTTCTGGAAATCTCCACCGAGGCGGTTGCCGCCCCAGCCGTCGGAGAGTTCCAGCGCCGGCGGCGACTCGATCTTGATCACGTCGGCGCCCCAGTCGGCCAACTGGCGCACGCAGGTGGGGCCCGAACGCACGCGGGTCAGGTCGACAACACGAAACCGCGAGAGCGGGCCTTTTCTTTCCGATGCGCTCATTTCATTTTCCCTGAAAATCCGGTTTTCTCTTCTCGGCAAAGGCCTTGCGGCCTTCTTCGTAATCCGCGCTCGCGAAACAGGCATTGATCATCGCCTGCGCCGCCGCCTGCTCGCGCACCGACTCGTCCTTCTCCAGTTCCAGCAGCGCGCGCTTGATTGCGGCCAGCGTCAGCGGCGCATTCGCCGCGAGGCCTTCCGCATACGCCAGCGTCTGCTCGCGCAGCGCCGCGACCGGCACCACGCGGTGCACGAGGCCCAGCCGGCAGGCTTCCTGCGCGTCCATGCGGCGGGCGGAGATCAGCAGTTCGCGCGCTGCGGGCCCACCCAGCACCCGCTGCAGCCGCACCACGCTCTCAAACCCGTAGCCCAGTCCCAGCTTGCCGGCCGGCGCGGAGAAACTCGCATCCTCCGCGGCGATCCGCACGTCGCAGCTCGCCGCGAAATCGAGGCCGCCGCCGATGCAGTAGCCGCGGATCATCGCGATCGTGGGTTTGGCCGACGCATACACCGCGTCGTAGGCGCGCTCGTGAATCGCATTGTAACGGCGATTCGCGTCGGGATTGGCGCGCGACTCGCCGAAGCCAGAGATGTCGGAGCCGGCAGCAAAGGCTTTCTCGCCGGCACCCGTGAGAATCACGACGCGCACTCGCGCATCGGCCGCGAACGCCGCCATCGCTTCCGGCAGATGTTCCGCCATCGCCATCGAGATCGCGTTGTGGCGTTCGGGGTTGTTGAAGGTCAGCCAGCCGATAGCGCCTTCCACCGACGTCTGGATCTGTTCGGTGGCCATTTCAGGCGGTCAGTTCCACCACAAGACTGCCTGCAGCCTGGACGGTTGCGACGCTCTCGCGCGGGAGGATCAGCGTCGACGAGGCTTCCTCCACAATCGCAGGGCCCTCGACGCGCGCACCGACGCCGAGCGCGTAGCGGTCATACACCGGCATTTCCACGAAGGCGTTGTCGGCGCCGCTCCACGCCTGGCGGCGGGCCTTGGGTTCGGCGCGACGGGCAGCACTCCCCGCAGGCACTTTCAGTTCGTCGCTCGACGCGGCCGCGGTGACGGCGACGCGGACATTGATGATCTCGACTTCGCCCGCGGGCGGCACCAGCCCGAACACCTTGCGGTACTCGGCCTCAAACGCCGTGCGGATCGCCGATGCAGACGCCACCGTGTAGGGGCCCGCCGCCAAACCGGTCACAACTTCGAAACCCTGCCCGACGAAGCGCATGTCGGCCGCCCGCTCCACCTTCACCGCCGGATCGCCGGTGAGCGTCGCGGCGATCACGGCCTGTGCGTCCCGCTCCAGCGCGACGTACGCGGCTTCCAGCGATGCCCAGTCCATCGCGGACAGCCGCTTCGCGACCGTCGCCACGCGATCGATCCGCGCCGGCGCCATCAGCAGCCCGAGCGCCGAGGCCACGCCCGCACTCGGCGGACAGACGAGTTTGGAAATGCCGAGCCGCCGCGCAACCTCGCAGCCGTGCAGCGGCCCGCCGCCGCCGGTCACCAGCAGCGCGAACTCGCCCGCGTGGTGGCCGCGCTCCGCAATATGCACGCGCGCCGCGGCCGCCATGTTTTCGTTGACGACCGAGTGGATGCCCCACGCCAGTTCCGGGATCGACAGGCCGGCCTGCTTCGCCAGCGGCGCGATGGTGGCGACGGCGCTGGCGTGATCGATGGTGATGGTGCCGCCGGCGAAGGTCGCCGCGTCGAGATAACCCAGCACGAGGTTCGCGTCCGTGACCGTCGGCTGCGTGCCGCCGCGCCCGTAGCAAGCCGGGCCCGGCGCCGCGCCCGCACTGTGCGGACCGACCTTGAGCAACGCCAGTGAGTCGATGGCCGCGATGCTGCCACCGCCGGCGCCGATCTCGATCAGTTCGATGGTGGAGATGTTGATCGGCAGTCCGCTGCCTTCGGCGAAACGCTTCTCGCGGCTCGCCTCGAAGCTGTAGGCGATCAGCGGCTGGCCCTTCAGCACCATCGCCAGCTTGGCCGTGGTGCCGCCCATGTCGAAGGCCAGCACGTCCGGTGTGCCGGCGCGGGTGCCGAAGTAGCTGCCGGCGAGCGCGCCTGCGGCGGGGCCCGATTCCAGCAACTGGATGGGTGAACGCTTGGCCTCATCCACGTGCGTGAGCCCGCCGTTCGACAGCATCATGAACAGCGGCGCCGGAATGCCCAGCCCGGCGATCTCGCGACTCATGAGGTCGAGATAGCTGTCGGCGAGCGGCTTTATGTAGGCGTTGGCCACCGTGGTGGAGGTGCGCTCGTATTCGCGGATCTGCGGCGATACCTCGGAGGAGATCGACACGAACAGGTCCGGATGCTTCGCGCGGATCGCGTCGCGCGCGGCCCGCTCGTGCGTGGCGTTGGCGTAGGCGTGCAGGAAAGCGATGGCGACGGAGGTGACACCCGCTTTTTTCAGTTGGTCCGCAGCGGCCAGCACGCCGGCGATGTCGATCGGTGTTTCGATTTCGCCCAGCGCGTTCACGCGCTCGCGTACTTCCAGCCGCAGGCTGCGCCGCACCAGCGAACGCGGCAGCTCGATGAAGAGGTCGTAGAGGTCGTACTTGTGCTCGCGGCTCATCTCCAGCGTGTCGCGGAAGCCTTCGGTCGTGATGAGCCCGGTCGGCGCGCCCTTGCGCTCGATCAGCGCGTTGGTGAAGAGCGTCGTCGCGTGCACGACGCGCACCACATCCTGGTAGGCAAGCTGGTGCTCGCCGAACAGGCGGCGGATGCCCGTCAGCACACCCGCCGAGGGCGCCGCCGGCGTGGTGAGTTCCTTGTGCGAGAGCGACTGCCCCGCGCCGTGGTCGTAGACCACGATGTCGGTAAAGGTGCCGCCGATGTCGATGCCGAGCGAGTAACGGGCCATGCGGATTCCAGTGATCGATTGAACGGAAGGAGGGCCGGTACCCGCGCGTGCGGGCACCGCCCGTACGGGAGCGGCTAAATGTAGCCGTCGATGCGATCGGCCTCGACGCGTGCTGCCGGACGCTCGGCCGGCGGACCGTAACCGCCGCCGCCGGGCGTGCGCAGTTCGACCGTGCCGCCGGGCGCGACCACGTGCTGCACCTTCGGGTCGATCGGCTTGCCGTCGATCAGCACCGTGCCGGGCGTGCCCGCGCCACCGCCCGCGAGCCCCAGCGGGGCGGCCTCGGCGCGCGTGCGTTCGGCGAGGAAGCTGACCACGGTCGGATTCTTCGAGGTCATCTCGAACAGGATCTCCTGCCCGTTGCCGCCGCGGAACTTGCCCTGGCCGCCGGTGCCGGTACGCAGGCGCCGGAAGCGCACCTTCACGGGGGCGAGCTGCTCGATCATTTCCACCGGCGTGCTGGAGATGTTGCTGGGCCAGGACAGGATGTTGTGGCCGTCGCGGTCGCTCGCCGCGCCGTAGCCGCCGTTCGAGAAGAACAGGTTGGCGAACGAGCGGCCGGCCGCGTTGACCCCGGACATCTGGATGCACCACAGCGGGGAGCCCACGGTCGCGATCACACGGTCGGGAATCGCTTTCGCCAGCGCGCTGATCACCATCATCGGCAGGAAGTGTCCGGTCAGCGCGCGCGCGCCGCCGGCCGCCGGATGCGTGGAATTGAGGATGGAGCCTTCGGGCGCGGTGATCGTGACCGGCCGCATCACGCCGTCGTTGTTCGGGATCTCCGGCACCAGCACGGCTTTCACGCCGAAGGCCGTGTAGGAAATCGTGTACGCGAGGCAGACGTTGATCGCGCGCATGACCTGCGGCCCGGAGCCCGCGAAGTCGATGTTGAGCGCGTCATCTTTCACCGTCATCTTCATCTTCAGCTCGATCGGCTCGGCGACGCCGTCCATCACCGCGGTGTAGTCGTAGACGCCGTCCGGCAGCTTGCGGATCGCCGCGCGCATGGCGGCTTCCGAGCGGGCGTGGATTTCGTCAGCCAGTGCCTCGAGCGAATCGAGGCCCTGGTCGCGCATCAGCTTCAGCACGCGGTCTTCCATCAGGTGCAGGCAGGTGAACTGCGCGTAGAGGTCGCCCATCACCTGATCCGGCACGCGTACGTTCTTGCGCAGGATGCGTTCGAAGGTTTCGTCGATCTTTCCTTTCCGCATCACTTTCATCACCGGGATCTGCAGGCCCTCCTCGAACACGTCCTTGGCGTCGGCCGAGCGGATCTTGCCGCCGATGTCGGGCGAGTGCGCGACCGAGCCGGCGAAGCCGATGATGCGGCCGTTGACGAAGATCGGCTTGGCGACGGAGATGTCGGGCAGGTGCCCGGTGCCCATCCAGATGTCGTTGGTGATGAGCAGGTCGCCCGGCTCGAGCGTCTCCGGCGGGAATTCCTCGAGAAAATGGCGGATGGTGCGCGGCATGGTGCCGAGGAAAGACGGCACGCTGTCGGTGGCCTGCGCGATCGACTGGCCGCGGCGGTCCGTCAGCACGCAGGCGAAGTCGTTCGATTCGCGCACGATGGTGGAAAACGACGTCCGCTGCAGCGTGGCGGCGGCTTCATCGGCGATCGAGATCAGCCGCGTCCAGATCGTCTGCAGCGTGATGGCGTTGAATGGGGGTGCCGGCATGTCTTTATCCTCGGTGAGGGACTCAATCCGCGCGCAGATTGGCGGCCTTGATGACCTTGTTCCACTTTTCGGTTTCGGCGGCGAAGTATTTGGCCGCGTCTTCGGGCGACCCGCCGATGCGGTTCAGCCCCAGTTCGCGGAACTTCGCCTCGATTTCGGGCATCTTCATGACACCGTTCATGTCAGCATTCAGTTTCTGGATGACCGGCGCGGGCACCTTACTCGGTGCCGCAATGGTAAACCACGCCGTCGCCTCGAAACCCGGCAGCCCGGCTTCCGCCACGGTGGGCACCTCAGGCAACGCCGGCGAGCGCGCCTTGCTGGTAACACCCAGCGCGCGCACCTTGCCGGCCGCGATGTGGGGCGGCAGGGTAGGCAGGTTTTCGAACATCGCCTGGATCTGGCCGCCGAGCAGGTCGGAAAGCGCGGGCGCGCTGCCCTTATACGGTATGTGCGTGAGGTCCACTTTCGCCGTCAGCTTGAAGAACTCCCCCGTCATGTGGGTCGAGGAGCCGACGCCGGCCGAGCCGAACGTGATCTCGCCGGGACGCGCCCGTGCGAGCGCCATGAACTCCTTGACGTTCTTCACCGGCATCGACGGATGCACGACCAGCACGCTCGGTACTTCCGCCAGCAGAATCACCGGCTGCAGGTCCTTCGCCGGATCGTGCTGGAGTTTCGTGTAGATGGCGTACGCAGCGTGGATGCCGATGGTCCCCGACAACAGCGTGTAACCGTCGGCCGGCGCGCGCGCGACGATTTCCGCGCCGATCTGACCGCCCGAGCCGGGCCGGTTGTCGATGATGATCTGCTGGCCGTAGAGCGGCGTCAGGCGCTGCCCGATCAGGCGGGTCAGCACGTCGGAAGTGCCGCCGGCGGCGAAGGGCACCACGATGCGGATCGATTTGGACGGATAGGGCTGGGCCAGCGCCGTTCCCGCCGCGCACAGCAACAACGCGCAGACCATCGCCCGGCAGGACCGCAGTCGAAAGAGGTTCATGGATGGCTCCGTTCGTGAAAGATGGACCAGCTTAAACAAAATCAGTGTGCACGCCAGGACGCGCCGAACGCACGATTATGCAGCAAGGATCGCGCCCTGCGCACGTTCCCGGGGCGCACCGCACACCCGCGGAGCATGTTGACGCTCGGTTCAAACGGCGTAAGGTGCGGTTCACCGGGAGCGCGCCCCCTCCCGATCCGGCATCCTTATTGTTAGCTCTGCACGGAGACTTGAATCGATGAACAACCAAACCCGCCGCATCGGCGTGCTGATCCCCCCCGGCAACGTGACCGTGGAGCAGGAGTTCCCTGCTTACCTGCCGGCCGGCTACCGCGCCCACTTCAACCGCCTCTACCGTGCCAGCGTGTCGGTGGACAAGGACGGCCTGCTGTCGATGATCCGTTCCTCGGAACAGGCCTCGCGGGGTCTCGCGCAGGCGGATTGCGAAGTCATCCTCTACGCCTGCACCAGCGGCACCTTTCTGTCGGGGCCCGGCCGCGAGGACGAAATCGGCGAGATGATCAGGGGCTGGACGGGACTGCCCGGCTACACGACTTCCACGGCGGTGATCCGGGGGCTGCGTGCGCTGGGTGCAAAGCGGATCTTCATGCTGACGCCCTACACCGACGACATCCACGCGCAGGAAATCGACTTTCTCGCGCACCGCGGCATCGAAGTCGCCGGCCACGACACCTTCCGCTGCACGGACACCGTGCAGATCCGCGATATCTCCTCCGAACAGGTCGCCGAGCGCGTGCTGTCCCACCGCGCGCAGATCAAGGGCTGCGATGCCGTCTTCATCAGTTGCACGAATCTGCTGACGATGGACCAGATCGCGGCGCTCGAGCGCGAGCTCGGCGTCCCCGTCACCTCGTCCAACGCCTGCACGCTGTGGATCGCCCTGCAGCACCTGCAGGCGCCGCTCGAGGGCATTCCCCTCGGACGACTGTTCGCGCCGGCCCCGGCTGGCGCCCGCGCAGCGGCATGAAGCACGCCGCCCGCCGGGATTTCCATCACGCCATGAATATTGCGGAGGTTGTTGCATGAAGCTTGCGTATCAGACATCGCAGACGCTGGTTGCCCGTGCCGCGCTCGCCCTTCTGCTCGCCCTCACAGGCTGCACGACCGCGCTCGCGCAGAGCCAACCTTATCCTTCCCGCCCCATCCGCCTGGTCGTGCCGAACGCGCCCGGCGGCGGCACCGACATCGTCTCCCGCCTGCTCGCCGCCCGCCTGTCGGAAACCCTGGGCCAGTCGGTGATCGTCGACAACCGGGCGGGCGGGAGCGCGATCATCGGCTCCATGATCGTGGCCAAGGCCACCCCCGACGGCTACACGCTCCTCACGGCGACCAATGCCTCGCATGCGATCAACCCCGGCCTGTTTCCCGACCTCCCCTACGATCCGCTCAAGGACTTCACCCCGATCGTCGCCATCGGCGGCGTGCCGTCCGTACTGGTCGTCGCCCCGGCGTTCCCCGCGAAGAACGTAAAAGAGTTTCTCGCCTACGGCATGGCGCAGGACGGCAAACTCAATCACGGTTCGTCCGGCACCGGCGGCACCGGGCACCTCACTGCGGAGATCTTCAAGAGCGTGACCGGCATGCGCGCCACGCATGTGCCGTACAAGAGCGACGGGCCGGCGCTGATCGACCTGATGGGCGGCCACCTGTCCTTCACTTTCGCCAACATGCCCGGCGTCGTCACGTTCGTCAAAACGGGCCGCTTGCGACCGCTCGCCGTTACCTCGCCCACGCGCTCGCCGGTCATGCCGGACGTGCCGACGCTGCTGGAAAGCGGCTTCAAGGTGGAAGTGTTGCCTTGGTACTGCGTGCTCGGGCCCGCAGGTCTGCCCAAGCCCATCGTCGACAGGCTCAACACGGAAATCAACAAGGTCCTGAAGGAGCCGGCGTTCCAGGAACGCCTCGTCGGACTCGGTGCCACCGTCATCGGCGGCGCGCCCCAGCAGGTCGTCGACATCATCCGCGCGGACCTCCCGAAGTACGGCAAGGCGATCAAGGATTCCGGCGCCAAGCCGGACTGAGGGCGATGCGCCGGCAGCTCCCGCTGTCAGCATCCATTGCCATCCACTGCATTCACCGCCCATGCCGGGCGGTGAATGCGTCGAGTAACCCGTTTCCCGTTGGAGGCTTGCGCTTTATGCAAGGCTTGTATCAAACCACTTTCTCGCCTCTCGTCCTGGCCGCTCTGCTGTCGTACTCGGGGAGCGTGGACGCAGCCGCGCAAGGCCAGCCCTACCCGTTGCGACCGGTTCGGGTGCTAGTACCCAATGCAGCAGGTGGCGCGACGGACATCCTGGCGCGAACCGTCAGCGCCAGGATGGGTGAGGCCCTGAACCAGAACTTCGTCATCGATAACCGGCCGGGTGCGGGCGGGAATATCGCCTCGGAACTCACGCGAGCCAGTCCGCCCGACGGTTATACGATCATGTGCGTGACCGCCGGCACGCACGCGATCAACGCAACACTCTACCGAAAGCTTGCGTTCAATCCCGTCAGCGACTTCACGGCCATCGGACTGGCGTCCTCCAGCCCCAACCTGCTGGTCGTCAGCCCGCAGTTGCCGGCGCAGTCCGTCAAGGACCTCATCGCTCTCGCCAAAGCGAAGCCGGGTGAACTGAATTTCGCCTCTTCCGGCGTCGGCACCACCGTCCATCTCTCCGGCGAACTCTTCAACGTCATGGCGGGGGTGAGCACCGTGCACATTCCTTTCAAGGGCTCCGGTGAGGCGATGACCAATGTCATTGGCGGCCGCGTTCAGTTCCTGTTCGCGAGCCTCTCGTCCTCGATCCAGGTCGTAAAGTCCGGCAAGCTGCGCGGCCTTGCCGTCACCAGCGCGAAACGGCACCCTGCGATTCCTGACGTGCCCAGCGTGAGTGAAACGCTGCCGGGTTTCGAAGCGGTGGCCTGGTACGGGTTTGTCGGGCCTGCCGGGATGCTCAGGCCCATCGTCGCGAAACTGAACAAGACCCTGAACGCCGCCCTGCAGGACGCGGACACCCTGAAGCGACTTGCCGCCGTTGGAGTCGACCCGCTCACCAGCACGCCGGAAGAGTTTTCGGCTTACATCAAGAGCGAGATTCCCAAGTGGGCGCGGGTGGTGAAGGCCTCCGGCGCAACGGCTGACTGAGCCAGGGCCGGCTCAGGCCCTATCGATTCGCCCGGGTCCGGCGGCACGCAGTTTTTCCCCTTGACCGTCCGCCAGGCCGCCCCGCGCGCCGATCGGTCACCGCTGCCGCTGCGGCCTCAGGGGCAGGCCGGGAAGCGTATATTCGTGGTTAGTGCTCGGCCGCAGCAACGAACCGGCAGGCTGCACGATTACGCTGTCGGCGGCATTCAAAAGACGCAGGCCAATGGAGGAAACCATGAAGAACGCGATCGCGCTGCTGGCGGGTTGCACGCTGGCCATGCCCGTACTGGCTGCCGATGATGCTTTTCCGAATCGCCCGCTGCGCGTCATTGCCCCCTTCGCGCCCGGCAACGCGGGCGACATCATCCCGCGCGCCCTTGCGCCGAAGATGGCCGAGCTGTTCAAGCAGAACATCGTGATCGACAACCGCGGCGGCGCCGGCGGCACCATTGCCGCCGAGCTGACCAAGGCCAGCCCGCCCGATGGTTATACGGTGATGCTGGTGACCGCTGGCACGCATGCGATCAACGCCTCGCTGTATTCGAAGCTCGGCTACGACCCGGTCCGGGACTTCACGCCCATCGGCCTGTGCGCGTCGAGCCCGAACGTGTTGGTGGTCACGCCCAGCCTGCCGGCGCAATCGGTCAAGGAGTTCATCGCGCTGGCCAAGGCCAAACCCGGCGCGCTCAACTACGGCTCATCCGGCAGCGGCACGACCGTGCACCTGTCCGGCGAACTGTTCAATGTGATGGCCAGCGTCAGCACCATCCACGTGCCGTACAAGGGCGCGGGCGAGGCGCTGACCGACCTCATCGCGGGCCGTACGCAGTTCATGTTCGCCAGCATGTCGTCTTCGCTGCAACTGGTGCGCACGAACAAGCTGCGCGGGCTGGCGGTCACCAGCCTGAAACGGCACCCGGCGCTGCCGGACCTGCCGGCGATGAGCGAATTCCTGCCGGGGTTCGAGGCGGTGGCCTGGTACGGCTACGTCGGTCCCGCCAGGATGTCGAAAGCGCATGTGGCGCGCTGGAACCAGGTGCTGAACGCGTCGCTGCAGGACCCGGAAACGCTGAAGCGACTCGCGGCCGTCGGCGTGGACCCGTTGTCCAGCACGCCGGAGGAATTCGCAGCCTACATCAAGGCCGAGGTGCCGAAGTGGGCGCAGGTCGTCAAGGCGTCGGGCGCGAGGGCGGACTAGTCTGCGCCATGCAACAATCAGCGCCCGAGCGAATCCGACAAGGCTGACATCCCCATGCGCTTTATATCACTGCTCACTGTGCTGGCTGCCGGGCTATCCGCACCAACCTTCGCCGCCGACGCTGCCTATCCCGCCAAATCCATCCGCTTCGTCGTCCCCTACGCTCCCGGCGGCAGTTCGGACGTGATCGCGCGCATCCTCGGCGTCAAGGCGGGCGAACTGCTCGGCCAGACCTTCGTCATCGACAACCGTCCGGGCGCCGGCAGCATGCTCGGCACCGACCTGGTGGCGAAGTCGCCCGGCGACGGCTACACGGTCATCCTTTCGGACATGCCGCACACGATCAACCCGAGCATCTACGCCAAGGTGCCGTACGATCCGGTGAAGGACTTCACGCCGGTCACGCTGGTCGGCACCTCGGCGATGTTCCTGTTCGTGAATCCCTCGGCGCCGTTCCAGACCGTGAAGGACCTGATCGCGGCGGCGAAAGCGGCGCCCGGCAAGTTCGCGATCGGCTCCGGCGGCAACGGCACCACGACGCACCTGTCCGCGGAAATCTTCATGCAGCGCGCCGGCATTAAGCTGACGCACGTGCCGTACAAGGGCGCGGGTCCCGCCATGACAGACGTGATCGCCGGCCAGATTCCGATGACGTTCACCTCGATGGCAACCGCCGCGCCGCACGTGAAGTCCGGCAAGGTGCGCGCGCTCGGGGTGACAGCGCGCAAGCGGGTGCCGTCGTATCCCGACATCCCCACTTTCCAGGAAGCAGGCGTGCCCGACTTCATCGTCGAACACTGGTGGGGCGTGCTCGCCCCGGCGGGCGTGACCAAGCCGGTGCTGGACACGCTGCGCGGCGCGCTGACGAAGGTCATCACCTCGGCCGACACGCGAGAACGCTTCGCAGTACTGGCCGTGGAGCCGACGACGAACACGCCCGACGAATTCCGCAAACTGCTGGCCGCGGACGTGCAGCACTGGTCGAAAGTCGTGAAGGACGCGGGGATACAGCCGAACTAAAGTCCATCGTTCCCGCGCAGGCGGGAACCCAAAAAAAACATGGATGCCCGCCTGCGCGAGCATGACGGATTGATGCGTATGCTGAACGACATCCTCGACGCGCTCGCCCGCGACCCCGCGCTCTGGCAGGACTTCAACGCGCTGTGCGACTGCGGCGGCCGGCGCGCCGGCACCGAGAGCGAGCGCCTGGGTCTGGATGCGGCTTACGCACGCCTCGCCGCCATCGCGCCCGCGCGCGCGCAGCGCATCCCGGTGCCCTACGCCGGCTGGCGCAACGACCGCGCCACGCTGACCCGACTGGACGACGGCACCGCGCTCGCCGCCAACGCCCTGCTCGGTGCGCAGCCGGGCGCCCTTGAAGCGGAGGTGATCGATCTCGGCCAGGGCCGGCCCGCCGATTTCGACGCCGCGGGCGACGCCGTGCGCGGGCGCATCGCGCTTGTGCGCCACGAGTACCCCTTCGCCACGGACCACGTGCACCGCCGGAAGAAGCTCGCGATGGCGATGGAGCGTGGCGCCGTCGGCTACGTCATCGCGAACCCCTGGCCCGGCGGCGGACTGCTGTCGGGCTCATCGGGGCGCGGCGGCGCGGCGGGCATCCCGGCGATCTCCACCGATTTCGCCTCGGCGCAACGCCTCGCCGCGCGCGACGGCCGGCGGCCGCGCATCCGCATCACGCTCGTCGGCGAGGACTTCGCCGCGCAAACCGACGTGCTGGTACTCGATCTGCCGGCGCCGTCGGACGAACGAGTGGTGCTGAGCGCGCACGTGGACGGCCACGACCTCGCCGAAAGCGCGCTCGACAACGCGACCGGTGTCGCGGTGGCCCTCGCGCTGGCGCGCGCCTTCGCGCCGCATATCCGCCACTGCCCGCGCGGCCTGCGCGTGTGCCTGTTCAGCGCCGAGGAATGGGCGCTGGCCGGCTCCAGGGTCTATCTCGAGCGCATGGAGACCGGGGACCGCGGCAAGCTTGCGTTCAACCTCAACCTCGACACCGTCGGCGGCAGCCCGCGGCTCACCGCCCTCACCAGCGGCTTCCGCGGCCTGCCGGCGTTCGTGCGCGACGCGGCCGCGACGGTGGGCGCCGGGGTCGGCATCCACGAGCCGCTGATGCAGAGTTCCGACCATTACAACTTCGCCCGCCACGGCATTCCGGCGCTGCGCCTGGTGGCCGGCTTCAACGACGACGCCAGCCGCGTGCGCAATATTCTCAGCGCCGGCGATCTGCGCGGCCTGACCGACGCGGCGGAACTGGCGGCCGCCGCGCGCACCGCCGCCGCCCTCCTGTGGCGCGCGCTCAACGCCACGCCCGCCGAGCTTGCGGCCCTGCGTTGATGCGCCCGCTCGCGGCCCTCCTCGGGTTTCTCTTTGCCTTCAGCGCGACCGCCGCCGAGCCTGCGCCGCGCTACACGGCCAGAACCGCCAGTCCCGACGGCATCGGCAAGGTCTATATGGGCCGCGAGATCGCGTTCGTCATGGGACACCAGGGCGCGGCGTGGCTGGAGCGTCCCGAACGCGAGACGGAAGAACGGCCCGACCTGCTGTACGCCGTGCTGGACGTGACGCCGGGCATGACGGTCGCGGACATCGGCGCCGGCAGCGGTTACCACGCGCGGCGGCTCGCGCGCGGCGTCGGCACGGCGGGTACCGTTTACGCCGTCGACATCCAGCCGGAGATGCTGGCGCTGCTGGAACGGAACGCGCGCGCGGCCGGCCTCGCCAATATCCAGCCGGTGCTCGGCACGGCCACCGATCCGAAGCTGCCGGCGGCGGCGCTTGACCTAGCCTTGATGGTGGACGTGTACCACGAGTTCGCTTTCCCCCACGAAATGCTCGCCGCCATCGCGGCGGCGCTCAAACCCGGCGGGATGATCGTGTTCGTCGAATACAAGGCCGAGGACGCGAAGGTGCCGATCTTGCGCCTGCACAAGATGACCGAGGCACAGGTGAAGCGCGAAGCGGCGGTCCACGGACTGCAGTGGGTGAAGACCGTCCACGCGCTGCCGTGGCAGCACGTCATTGTCGTTCGACGACCGTAAGTGACTGTTTCATTGACGGCTTTTCGGGGCGGGGTGGCCATTGAAACCCGCGCCGGCGGCCCCATGTTCGTGGCGACGGTCGGGAACCCGGCATAATCCGGGCCGTCCAAGCCGTCCGGAGCCGCCCATGGGCGGCACCGCTACCTTGTTGAAAGGGCCACTGCATGAAACGCATCGTGTTGTTCCTCGCCACCAACATCGCCGTCCTGGCGGTGCTGACGGTCGTCCTCAACGTGCTGGGGATCGATCAGATCCTGGACGAAAACGGAATCAACTATCAGGCGCTGCTGGTGTTCTCCGTGGTGGTGGGCTTCACCGGCTCAATCATCTCGCTGCTGATGTCCAAGCCGATCGCCAAGTGGTCCACCGGCGCGCACGTCATCGAGAGCCCGCAGAGCGCCGACGAGCAATGGCTGCTGTCGACCGTGCACGCGCTCGCCGACAAGGCCGGCATCGGCCGCCCCGAGGTGGCGATCTACGAGGGCGAGCCCAACGCCTTCGCCACCGGCGCATTCAAGAACGACGCGCTGGTGGCCGTCTCCACCGGCCTGCTGCAGGCCATGACGAAGGAAGAAGTCGAGGCGGTGCTCGGCCATGAAGTCGCGCACATCGCCAACGGCGACATGGTGACGATGGCGCTCGTACAGGGCGTGGTCAACACCTTCGTGGTCTTCCTGTCGCGGGTGGTCGCCTTTTTCATCGACCGCGTCGTGTTCAAGTCGGAGCGCGGCACGGGCCCGGGTTTTTTCATCACCGTGATCGTGTGCCAGATCGTGTTCGGCATCCTCGCTTCCGTCATCGTGGCCTGGTTCTCGCGCCATCGCGAGTTCCGTGCCGATGAAGGCTCCGCGAAGCTCCTCGGCTCGCCGCAGCCCATGATCAAGGCTCTTGCGCGGCTGGGCGGCCTCGCTCCGGGTCAGTTGCCGGAGTCGGTCAAGGCCTTCGGCATCACTGACAAGGCGGGGTTCATGGCGCTGTTCTCGACCCATCCGCCGATGGAAGAGCGCATCGCCGCGCTGCAGGCGCGCGGCGCGTAACGCGGGCATACCGTCATTCCCTCCCCGACAACGCCGGCTGCGGTGACACACACCGCAGCCGGCGTTTTCACGCGTCGGGAACCCCTCGCCGACTACCTGGCCGCCGGCGACTGGGTGTCCAGTTCCATGCTGCGCCGGTTCTCGCGCGGCGAAGATCCCGCACCCCGACTGCCCACGGTCGCCGAGGACGCGCGATTTACGCTCGGCGACGCCTTTCACACACTGCTGCTGGAGCCGCACCGTTTCGGCGAGGATTTCCTGACACTGGATGGCAACGACGTCCTGCCGCCCGCCACCACCGAAACCGAGGTCTTCGCCCGCCGCTGGCTGCAGCCGGCCACCGCGCGGGCACTCCGCGCGATGCGCGATAACGCGCTGGCCTGCCCGCTGGGTCCGGTTGCGCGCTGGATGGCCGACGGCGAAATGGAACGCTCGATCTACTGGACCGACGCGGCGGGATTGCGCAGCAAGGCACGGCCCGACTGCCTGACCGCGGACACGATCGTCGAGGTAAAGACCGTCACCGATGCGCGCCCGGAAGCCTTCGCGCAGACCCGTGCGCACTTCGGCTACGACCTGCAGGCCGCGCACTACGTGGAGGCCGTCACCGCGCTGACGGGACGGATGCTGCCATTTGCCTGGGTGACCGTGGAAATTTCGCCGCCATACACGGCCTGGGTGCACATCCTCGCGCCGGCGGATCTCGACGCGGCGCGCCGGGCACTCGAAGCCCTCAAACGGGCGTTCGCTGCCTGCGCCCGCCCGCTTGCTCCGTCTTCCTGTTGAAGGCCGTCCGCCGCAGTCGACCTCGGCAAGCATCGTTACCGTCAGGACCACCGCATTCCGCGTCCGGCCGGACGTATACTCGGGCCACAACAAGAGACTTTTGATCCCGTGCCACCGGCGTGACGCTCAGTAATTCCGTCCCTTCGCGACCGCCTGCCCTTGGGCATCGGCGGGGCTGGGACACGCTGCTCGCCTGGTACTTCGTCGTCATCTGGGGTTCGGGCTTCCTCGCCACCAAGACGGGCCTGCAGTACGCGGCGCCGTTCACGTTCCTCTCCCTGCGTTTTGTCTTCGGCCTGGCGCTGCTCGTGCCCCTCGTGCTCTGGCGGCCACCGACCTGGCCCGCGCGCGGGCGCGAACTGTGGCACGTCATCGTGGCGGGCCTGCTCGTGCATGCGCTGCATCTCGGCGGCAGTCACTACGCCCAGTACCTCGGCATGTCGGCCGGGGTCACCGCGCTGATCCTCGCGCTGCAGCCGGTCATCACGGCGGTGATCGCCACTCGCTGGCTGGGCGAGACGCCCGCCCGGCGCCAGTGGCTCGGGCTCGCGCTAGGGTTGACGGGAGTCGCCCTCGTCGTCTGGCACAAGATCGACCTGCAGGAACTCGGCATCGGCCCCCTCGTAGCGGTCTTCCTGTCGCTCGCGGGAATGACCGCGGGCACGCTCTACCAGCGCCATTTCTGCCCGACCGTCGATCTGCATGCCGCCGCGCTCATCCAGTTCGCAGTCACGCTCGCGGTGCTGGCCCCACTGGCCGTCGTGGTGGAGGACTTCGTCGTGCACTGGGCCTGGCCGTTGTTCGGTTCGATCGCGTTTCTGGTCATCGGCGCCTCCATCCTCGCGGTCAGCGCGCTGCATACCCTGATGCGGCACGGCGAAGCCACGCGCGTCACCAGCATCCTGTACCTGACGCCGATCCTCGCCGTCGCGCTGGAATACCTGATGTTCGACGTGGCGCCGTCGGCGCTGACGTTGGCCGGCATCGCAATCGCCTGCGTGGGGGTGGCCCTCACCACCTGGCGCAGCGTGCCGCGCGTGGGTACCCCTGACTGACCCCCTGAACCCATGACCGCCGCCGACACTTCCGCCCAGCGCCGCCTGTACGCCTTGCTGCTGCTCACGGTCTTCATCCACATGGCCTTCTCGGGCAGCCGCATTACGCTGGCGCTGTTCGCACTGATGGAACTCAAGACCTCGGCACTGACCGTGGGGGCCCTGATCTCGCTGCTGGCCGCGCTGCCGATGTTCTTCTCCGTGCAGGCCGGGCGCTGGACCGATCGCGTGGGCGTATGGCGCCCGATGGTCTACGGCGCGGGCGCGCTGACCGTCGGTACCGTGCTGGCCGCCGCCCTGCCCCAGCTGGCGACGCTGTTCGTCTCGAGCTGCCTGATCGGCTCCGGCTTCATGCTGTTTCACATCGCCGTGAACCACGCGTTCGGCACGCTGGGCGCACCGGAACGGCGGTCGAAAAATTTCGGGCTGCTGGCGCTGGCTTTTTCCGTGTCCAATTTCGTAGGGCCGGCGATGGTTGGCTTCGCGATCGACGGCTTGGGCTACCGGGCCACCTTCGTGTTGCTCTCGGGCTGTGCCTGCTTGGCGCTCGTGGCTTTGTTGTGGCGGCGCTTCGACGCCGGGCGCGCAGCCCCCGATAGCGCCGCTGGCAAGCGGCACTTGAGCGACCTGCTGAAAAGCCGCACCCTGCGCCGCGTGTTCGTGGTGAGCGCGGTGCTGTCGATGGCTTGGGATGCGTTCTCATTCATAGTGCCGGTCTATGCCGCCCAGGACCTGAAGCTCTCCGCCTCGGCCATCGGGCTCATCCTCGGTGTCTTCGGATCGGCCATCTTCTTCGTGCGGCTGGTGTTCCCGTGGCTGGTGCACCGGGTCACGGAATGGCAGATGCTGCTCTACGCGCTGTTTTCGTCCGCGGTGTGTCTCGCGCTGTTTCCGCTGATCCACACGGTGCAACTGCTGGTGGGGCTGGCGTTCCTGCTGGGCATCGGCCTGGGCGGCGCGCAGCCGATGATCATGTCCCTGCTCTACAGCCGGGCCCCGCCCGGACGCACCGGAGAAGCGGTCGGCCTGCGGACGCTGCTGCTCAACATCAGCCAGACGGGCATTCCGCTCATGTTCGGCGCGCTGGGCACCGCGCTGGGCATGGCACCGGTGTTCTGGGCGATGGCGGCGGCGATGGCCGCCGGCGGCTGGTACGCGATGCCGGCGCGCGCCGCCGCGAAACCGCCGCCCGCGTAGCCGGCGCGACACACCCGCAGGCCTCCCCCAAAGCACACGGCCGGCACCCCTTGAAAGGGGGCCGGCCGTGTCGGCGTAACCGTTGGCGGGTTGCCGCTTACGACAGGTGTTTGCTGACCAGTTTGGTCATGTCGAACATGGACACCTGACCCTTGCCGCCGAACACCGGTTTCAACTTGTCATCGGCGTTGATCATGCGGCGGTTTTTCTTGTCCTGCAGGCCATACTTCTTGATGTAGGCCCAGAGCTTCTTGGTCACTTCCGTGCGGGGCATCGGCTTGCCGCCGATGACTTCCGCGAGCTTCTCCGAGATGTTCATCGGCTTCATGAACGCGGCGTTCGGCTTGCGTTTCACCGCTTTCTTCACTGCTTTCTTGGCCTTCTTCTTGGTTGCCATCGACATACCTCCTGACGTGTGTGGTGAGGAAACCGGATCGTATTATCACAAAATTCCCTCTGCAATAGAACACTTTTCAGAGGGAAAACCGCTTTTTTTCGGGCGAGCGAGCGGCTACACGCCCGCCGGCGCACCGGCATCCAGCCAGCTGGCGAGGCCCTGCGCGTTGAGGTCGAGGTCCATTGCATAGAGCGCGAGCGCGTCATCCGGCGCGAGCTTTGCGCCGTAACGCGCGAGTTCGTCTAGGAAAATTCCCCTTACGCCTGCCTGCAGCCGGGCCATGCGCGCGTCATGCGGGAGGCCGTCCGCAAGGTCCTGCACGGAGCGTGCCAACGCCGCATGCGCATCGATGCCGCGGTGCAATGCGTCCGCGCATCGCGCCAGGTCCCGCAGCTGGCTGTAGTGGGTGACGTATACCGCCGCCGGCCGCTCGGCCATGATCCGCTCCACCGAGCGGTGGGCGGCCGCCGGCTCGAAGTGCACCGGACTGGTGGTGGGGATGACGAACTGGCGCCGGCCGTCATCCCTATCCAGCTCGCGGTACGACACGCCGAAGGTGTCACCGGCGAACACATGACCGGAGCGCCCGTCCACGATCGCCACGTGGTGCTTCGCATGGCCGGGCGTATCCAGAAAGCGGAACGTCCGTCCGCCCATGGTGACGGTGGCGCCATCGGGCGTTTCGATGATGCGCCCGGCCGGGATGGGGAGCACGTCTCCGTAGGCGCGCCGGAAGGTCGCTTCGCCGTAGACCGCGATGGTGCCCGCCACCAGTTTCTCCGGCTCGGCCATGTGCCGGGCGCCGCGCGGGTGCACCGTCAGCCGGGCGTTGGGGCAGGCGGTCATCAGCACCCCGGCCCCGCCGGCATGGTCGAGATGGATGTGGGTCAGCAGGACGTAGTCCACCTGCCCGGGAGGCAGCCCCTTCGCCGCGAGCGCAGCCAGGATGCGCGGCACCGAGTGGCTGACGCCGGCGTCAACGACGGCAACGCGCCCGTTTTCGACGATCAGATGGATCGCGTCCAGCCGCGGACGGTGGTAGCCGGAATCCACGGCGCTGATGCCGTGGGCGTATTCGATGACATCCGGGAGCATGGTGGGCGCGTATTGTAAGGTGCTCCGCCAGCCCTCGACCAATCCCGGACCGCCTCCGCGCGGCAATGGGATAATGACCCGCTTACTGGAAAGGCAACGCCATGCACATCCGCACCTTCAGGATCTGGGCCGCCGTTATCGCGATCGCCGGCGCCTTCGGTTTCAGTAGCGCGGCATCCGCGCAAGCGGGCGCGCCCGCGGGCAAAGCGCCGGTCGCCAAACCGGCAACCGCAAAGGCCATCTTCGCCGGTGGCTGCTTCTGGTGCATGGAGCCGCCCTACGACAAGCTGGACGGTGTGCTCGCGACGACCTCGGGCTACATCGGCGGCAAGACGCGCAATCCGACTTACGAGCAGATCTCCACGGGCACCACCGGGCACACGGAAGCCGTGCAGGTCGAATACGACCCGAAGAAAATCTCCTATGAAAAGTTGCTGGAAGTCTTCTGGGTCAACATCGACCCGACTGTGAAAAACCGCCAGTTCTGCGACATCGGCACCCAATACAGAACCGGCATCTTTACGCTGGACGACGAGCAGCGCCGGCTGGCCGAGGCGTCCAAGGCAAAGCTGGAGACGTCCAAGCCGTTCAAGCAACCCATCGTGACGGAGATCACCGCCGCTGCCGAGTTCTGGTCTGCGGAGGACTACCACCAGGATTACTACAAGAAGAATCCGGTGCGCTACAAGTTCTACCGGTCCGGGTGCGGAAGAGACGAAAGACTCAAGGAACTCTGGGGCAAGGCGCCCGAATAATCCCGACGCCGGTGGCGTCCTGCCGCCGGCGTCCGCGTGGACACTGCCACGCCGCTCACCTACACTGGCCGCGGTTTTCTCCACGCGGATCCGCCATGGTCGAGCAACAAATCATAGAGCGTTACGCGCGCATCGTCGCCGTCGCCCTGCTGGTCGCGGGCTGTCTGCTGGTGCTGCGACCCTTCATCGTCGGCATCGTGTTCGCGGCGATCGTGTGCGTGTGCACCTGGTCCCTCTACCAGCGCGTCCTGCGCAAGTGCCGTAACCGGCCCACCCTCGCTTCGCTGGTGATGACGCTGGGCATGATTCTGGTGGTGGTGGTGCCGCTCGCCGTGCTGGCGGGTAGCCTCGCCAACAACGTGCCGACCCTGATCGATGCCGGCAAGCAGATGCTCGCCAGCGGGCCGCCGGCCCCGCCGGCGTGGCTCAAGACCTTCCCTTTCGTTGGTGAACAGGCCGACGCCTACTGGCACCGGGTGACAGAGAACCGCGAGGAACTGAAATCGCTGGGGCAACGCCTGGCAGAACCGGCGAAGAATTTCCTGATCGCGACCGTGCAGGTGTTCGGGGAAGGCATCCTGCAGCTCACGCTGGTCGTCTTCGTGTGCTTTTTCCTGTACCGCGACGGCGAGCGAATGGCAGGCTCGGTCCACGCCATTGCCGACAAGCTGGCGGGCGGCATGGGCGGGCGCCTCATTGCGATCGTGAACGGCACCGTGGTGGGCGTCATGTTCGGCATGATCGGCACCGCGGCCGCGCAGGCGCTGCTGGCGCTCATCGGCTTTCTCGTCGCAGGAGTCCCCGCGGCCTTTCTGCTCGGCGCGGCCGTGTTCTTCCTGTCGATGGTTCCGGTCGGTCCCCCGCTCATCTGGGGCGGCGCCGCGGCCTGGCTCTATTACGGCGGCGAAACCGGCTGGGCCGTTTTCATGGTGCTGTGGGGCGCCCTGGTCGTCAGCAGCGTCGACAACTTCCTCAAACCCATCCTCATCAGCCGCGGCAGCAACATGTCGCTCGCACTGGTGTTTCTCGGCGTGCTGGGCGGCGTGCTCGCCTTCGGGTTCATCGGCATTTTCCTCGGGCCGACGCTCCTGGCGGTGGGCGTGACGCTACTCAAGCAGTGGACGCAGGTCGCGGCCCCGGGTGCTGTTCCGCCCGCATGACCGGCCAGTTGTCGCTGTTCGGCACGGAAGCGCCAACGGCCCAGCCCGCACCGACCGCGGCCCCCGAACGTCCCCCGGCCACAGCAAAAGGCCGCGCGGCGGCCAGCGTCCCGGCGGAGCTGCAAAACCTGGCGGCACGGCTTCCCGCGGGCCTGCATCTCGGCACGTCGTCGTGGTCCTTCCCGGGCTGGTCCGGCATCGTCTATGCCGGCACGGCGAGTGAAATCACGCTGTCGCGCCACGGCCTGACGGCCTACGGCCAGCACCCGCTGCTGCGGACCGTGAGCATCGACCGCACGTTCTATGCCCCGCTGTCGGCGGAACAGTTCGCCGTCTACGCCGCCCAGGTGCCCGCGCATTTCCGCTTCATGGTGAAAGCGCCGGCCTTCATCACCGACTTTTACCAGCGCGGCGAACGCGGCAAGCCCGCAGGCGGGAACCCGCTTTTCCTCAACGCCGAACGGACGGTCCGCGAATTCATCGAGCCCTGCCTGGCCGGTCTGCGCGACAAGGCGGGGCCGCTCGTGTTTCAGCTCTCGCCGCTCGGGCGCGCCGCGGCGCGGGAAGGCCCGCGCGTGATCGAACGGCTGCATGATTTTCTGGCCGCCTTGCAAGCGCACGCACCAGGACCACTGTATGCCGTCGAACCGCGCGACCCGGAGCTCCTGACCCACGCACTGGCCGACGTGCTGACCGTGAACGGTGCGCGGCTCTGTATCGGCGTGCACGCACGGATGCCGCCCGTGGCGAAGCAGGCCGCGCTGCTGGCGATGATGCCGCCCGGCCCCGTCATCGTCCGCTGGAGCCTGCATGCGGGCTATGCCTACGAGGATGCCAAGGCGCACTACGCGCCCTTCGACCGCCTCGTGGAAGAAGACCTGCCAACCCGCACGGCCCTCGCCAGACTCGCGGCGGAGGCGCTCGCGCAGCACACGCCCGTCTTCATCGCCATCAACAACAAGGCCGAGGGTTCCGCACCGCTCAGTTGCTTCGCGCTGGCCCGTGCTATCGCGGACCGCCTCTGACACTCCGTCAAGCCGCGGTGCTTTTCTTCGCGCGGTCGCCGAACTTGTCGAAGAACTTACGCACCTTCGGCCCCACGACCACCTGACAGTACGGCTGGTTCGGATTGTTCTCGAAGTACTCCTGGTGGTAATCCTCGGCGACGTAGAACGTCTGCGCCGCCGTGACTTCGGTGACGATCGGGTTCTTCCACAGCTTCGCGTCTTCGAGGTTGCGGATCACTTCCTTCGCAACGTGTTCCTGCTCCGGCGTCGTGAAGAAGATGCCGGAACGATACTGCGTGCCGCTGTCGTTGCCCTGACGGTTCAGCGTCGTCGGATCGTGGATCGCGAAAAACACTTCCAGCAGGTCCCGGAACGACAGGCGTGACGGATCGAAGGTGATCCGCACGACCTCGGCATGGCCAGTCGTGCCCTCGCACACATCACGATAGGCCGGATTCACCGCTTTGCCGTTGATGTAACCGGACTCGACGGCGTCGACGCCCGTGAGCTGATCGTACACGGCCTCCAGACACCAGAAACAGCCGCCGCCGAGAATGGCAACTTCGCGGCCGGCCAGCGTGGTGGGGGGGCCGGAAACTGGGGTTTGCGTCATGGTTTTTTCCCTTTCGATTCAGTGCGATTGTGCCTCAGTCGCTGACCCGCGTTTCAACTTACACCGCCAGCGGATGCGGAGTTAAACTTCCGTCCCCTTTTCGCTCTCATTTATTGCTCAGGATCATGCCGAACGAACTTCACGCACCGACCGCTGCCGTAGCCACGGCGCTGCCCGCGCAGGACATTTCCCGCGAAGTGCTGCTGGAAAAATACGCCAAGGGACAGGAACAGTCGATCGCCGACGTGCGCCGGCGCGTTGCCCGCGCCCTCGCGGCAGTGGAAACCGAGGCCAAGCGCACGCACTGGGAGCAGAAGTTTCTGGATGCCCAGGAACGCGGCTTCGTGCCCGCCGGCCGCATCAATTCCGCCGCCGGCACCGCGCTGACGGCCACGCTGATCAACTGCTTCGTGCAGCCGGTCGGCGATTCGATCACCGAAGTCGTCAATGACAAACCGGGCATTTACACCGCGCTCGCGGAAGCCGCGGAAACCATGCGGCGCGGCGGCGGCGTCGGCTACGACTTTTCCTCGATCCGGCCCAAAGGGGCACACGTGCGCGGCACACAGTCGCGCGCCAGTGGTCCGGTGTCCTACATGCGCGTGTTCGACCGTTCGTGCGAAACCGTGGAATCCGCCGGCAGCCGGCGCGGCGCCCAGATGGGCGTACTCCGCTGCGACCATCCGGACGTCGAGGACTTCATCCACGCCAAAGATCATGGCGACCTGACGAATTTCAATGTCTCGGTCGGCGTGACCGATGCCTTCATGCAGGCGGTGGAAGCCGACGGCGAGGTCGAGCTGGCGCATGCCGCGGAACCCGCGCCCGACCTCAAGGCCGCGGGCGCTTACCAGCGCGGCGACGGCCAGTGGGTCTATCGCAAGGTACCCGCGCGCGACCTGTGGCAGCAGATCATGCGCTCGACCTACGACCACGCCGAGCCGGGCATTCTGTTCCTCGACCGCATCAACCGCGACAACAATCTGTATTACTGCGAGACGATCGAGGGGACGAATCCGTGCGGAGAGCAGCCATTACCCCCCTACGGCTGCTGCGACCTGGGTTCGATCGACCTCACGCATTTCGTCAAGGCACCGTTTACCGAGCGCGCGGCATTCGACTTCACGGGTTTTGGCGAAGTGGTGGCGGTGGCCGTCCGCATGCTCGACAACGTGCTCGATGCCACGCACTGGCCGATTCCGCAGCAGAAGGCGGAAGCCATGGCCAAGCGCCGCGTCGGGCTTGGCTTCACCGGCCTGGGTGATGCGCTGATCATGCTGCGGCTGCGCTACGACACCGCCGAGGCGCGCGCCATGGCGGCAAAGATCAGCGAAGCGATGCGCGACCATGCCTATGCCGCCTCGGTTGAACTGGCGAAGGAACGCGGCCCCTTCCCGCTCTTCAACGCCGACCTGTATCTGACCGGCGGCAATTTCGCCTCACGCCTCCCGGCGGACCTGAAGGCGAAGATCCGCACGCACGGCCTGCGCAACTCGCACCTGCTGTCGATCGCGCCGACCGGCACGATCAGCCTCGCCTTCGCGGACAACGCGTCCAACGGCATCGAACCGCCCTTTTCCTGGATGTACACGCGCAAGAAACGCATGGCCGACGGCACGTGGAAGGAATACGCGGTCGAGGACCACGCGTGGCGGCTCTACAAACACCTCGGCGGTGACGTGGCGAAGCTGCCCGACTATTTCGTCACCGCACTCGCCATTTCCGCGCAGGCGCACAAGGACATGGTGGCGGCGGTAGCCCCGCTGGTCGACACCGCGATTTCCAAGACCGTGAATGTGCCCGAGGACTATCCGTACGCCGATTTCGAGGACCTGTACCTGTCCGCGTGGCGCGCGGGGCTCAAGGGGCTCGCCACCTACCGTCCGAACAAAGTGCTGGGCTCGGTGCTCTCGGTGGAACCGGCCGCCGACAAGAAGGAACCGCAGGACGTGCGCCTGCCGGAAGCCAACCGTCGCCTGTCGATCCAGCACGTGCCCGCGCCAGTACTGTCATCGCTGCAATGGCCGGGCCGCCCGAACCTGCCGGACGGCAACCTGTCCTGGACCTACATGATCGGCCACCCGCACGGCGAGTTCGCGCTGTTCGTCGGCCATCTCGACCAGGAGGGCCGCGCTTTCCCCTTCGAAGCCTGGGTCAACGGCGCGGAACAGCCGCGCGGCCTCGGCGCCGTGGCGAAGACGCTGTCGATGGACATGCGCGCGAACGACCGTGCATGGCTGAAGTTGAAGCTCGACGTGCTCGCGAAGACGCCAGGCGAGGAATCCTTCGACCTGCGCTTCCCGCCGCATGGCGAAAAAAAACGCGTGCCGAGCGTGGTCGCCGGCGTTGCGCAGGTGATCCGCTACCGCTGCGAGCAGCTCGGCGCGCTCGATGACCAGGGTCCGACGCCAGTGCTGTCCGCCATGTTCAGCGTGCCGGAACCGAAAACCGGCACCGACGGCACCCTGTCATGGACCGTGGACATCCAGAATCCGGCATCGGGCGAGGATTTTGTACTCGGGCTCAAGGAAATCGCCTTGCCGGACGGCACAACCCGGCCGTATTCGATGTGGCTCTCCGGCCATTACCCGCGCGCGCTCGACGGCCTGGCACGCATCCTGTCGCTCGACATGCGCGTGCTCGACCCCGCGTGGATCGGCATGAAACTGCGCAAGCTCCTGAATTACTCCGAGCCGCTGGGCGACTTCATGGCGTGGGTGCCGGGCGAGCGTCGGCAGCAGACCTGGCCGTCCACGGTGGCCTACCTCGCGCGCCTCATCGTTCATCGCTACGCCATGCTGGGTGTGCTCGACGAGCACGGGTTTCCGATGCGCGAGATGGGCATCCTCGAAGCGCCGCGCGATGCCGGCGCGCCGAAGGTGCAGGCGGGCGGGCTGTGCAACGAGTGCGGGAATACGACCGTGATCAAGAAGGACGGCTGCGACTTCTGCACGGCGTGCGGGGCGATCGGGAGCTGCGGTTAACTCGCTGCACAACACCGGCACAATGGCGTAAGCCGAATATTTCGGCAACCAAGAAACAGCCGAGAAATAGTGCTCGACTCACAGTTCGCGGCGCTTCTGCACGAGCCTTTACGCAGCACCAAGTGGCTTCTGCAACCACTAGAACGTTTTACGGAAGGCTCTGGTTCTGGACCAGCGGCGAACCGCCTGCACCCCTGGCGGCCTGATTGGCGCCGCACGATGGGCTGGGCCGGCGGGATCAGCGTACCGTGTGATACGACGTCACGCGGTCCACCTCGTTCCTCGACCCCAGCACGACGCCGATGCGCTGGTGCAGGGCTTTCGGCTGGATATCGAGCATGCGGGTTTGCCCGTCGGTCGCCGCCCCCCCGGCCTGCTCGACGATAAAGGCCATCGGGTTGGCCTCGTACATGAGGCGCAGCCGGCCTTCCGTGTACTTGGAATCGCGTGGATACATGAAGATGCCGCCGCGGCACAGTACGCGGTAGACGTCCGCCACCATGGACGCGACCCAGCGCATGTTGAAATCCTTGCCGCGGGGGCCGGTTTTGCCCGCCAGACACTCGTCAATATAGCGCTTTACCGGTGCGTCCCAGTTGCGCATGTTCGAGGTGTTGATCGCGAACTCCTGCGTGTCCGCCGGAATCCTGATGTCGGGATGCGTGAGGACGAATGAACCCAGCTCGCGGTCCAGCGTGAACCCCGCCACGCCGTTGCCGGTGGTCAGGATCAGGATCGTGGAAGCGCCGTAAACGGCAAACCCCGCCGCCACCTGTTTGGCGCCCGGCTGCAGGAAAGCCTTTTCATCGGGCTCCTGCACGCCTTCAGGACAGCGCAGCACCGAGAAGATCGTACCGACCGAGACATTGACGTCGAGGTTGGAGGAGCCATCGAGCGGGTCCATCAGCATCAGGAACTCGCCCTTGGGGAAACGGTTGGGGATGACATAGGGCTTCTCCATCTCCTCCGAGGCCATCGCCGCCAAGTGGCCGCCCCATTCGTTTGCTTCCACCAGCACCTCGTTGGCGATCACATCGAGCTTCTTCTGGGCCTCGCCCTGCACGTTCTGCGTGCCGACCACTTCGCCGATGCCGGCCAGCGGGCCCTTGCTGACGACATGGCTGATGGACTTGCAGGCGCGGGCGATCACTTCGATCAGCAGGCGCAACTCCGGCGGAATCTTGCCGTAGGTGCGCTGCTGTTCGATGAGGTAACGGGTGAGAGTGACGCGCGACATGAAAGGCTCCGGAATGCGGTTGAATGACGGGCTGATTATCGCCCGCCGCAACCGGGTTTGCATCGGCGATAATCCGGCAGTGAAACGACTCGTCCTGGTCGGCGGCGGCCATAGCCACATCGAAGTACTTCGGCGCTGGATCCGCGACCCCGCGCCTGCGACGGAACTCGTGCTGGTGAGTCCGGCCCGGCAGGCCCCCTACTCGGGCATGCTGCCCGGACTGATGGCCGGGCACTACGACTTTCACGAGGCGCATACCGACCTGGAAGCACTCGCGCGCGCAGCGGGTGCGCGCTTCATCCCCCTGCACGTTCGCGGGCTCGACCCTGCGCAGCGCCGCCTCCGGCTCGCCGACGGCACCGAACTGCCCTACGACCTTGTTTCGCTCGACATCGGCTCAGCGCCCGCAGCACAGGATCTTTCTGGCGTCGCCGCCCACACCATTCCGCTAAAGCCGGTGGACCGCCTGCTTGTAGCCTGGGAGGAACTTTGCGGACGGGCGCACGCGGGCCACCTCCGACGCGTAATCGTGGTGGGCGGCGGCGCGGCCGGCGTCGAAGTGCTGCTCGCGATGCACCACCGGCTCGCCGCGCTGGGCGTCGGCTTCGCGCTGGTGCTGGAGACAACCCAGCCGCTCACGACCCACCCGCCACGGGTGCGCAAAGTGTTCGCGCGGGTGCTTGCCGCGCGCGGCGTGGAAATGCATCCCGGCCAACGCGTCACGATGGTGGAGACCGGCGCGGTGATCACCGACCAGGGCTCGCGCATCGCCGGCGACGCCATCCTGTGGGCCACCGGGCCGGCCCCGGCCCCCGGCTGGCACGCGAGCGGGCTCGCGCGGGATGATGACGGTTACGTCCTGGTCAATACCTACCTGCACTCCATTTCGGAAGCGACCGTCTTCGCCACCGGCGATTGCGCAACGGTCCGCGGATATCGCTACCCCCGTTCCGGGGTCTATGCGGTGCGCCAGGGGCCGGTGCTGTCCCGCAACCTGCGCGCGGCGCTGACCGGCGGCACGCTGGCCGCTTACGTACCGCAGACGCGTGCGCTGGCGTTGATCAGCACCGGCGACCGCTATGCCGTCGCCTCGTGGGGCCCGCTGTCCGTCGCGGGCCGCTGGGTCTGGCGCTGGAAAGACCGCATAGACCGCCGCTTCATGGCCCGCTATCGATTCTGGTAGGACAAGCGCGAGGCTCCGTGGAAAAGCCACGCTGAATAATGGCAATCCTCTGACGTTGCAATAAACCGGGGAACCTGCGCGCGGCGGACACGGCCTTAGCTGTGCGTCGCGGATCATCTGCGCGCCATTCAATCATCCCGGTGGAGGACCGCATGCAGCAAAAAGATCGATTCTGGAACCGCAATGACGCGCCCGCGCGACTGGACGGCAAACCCGAGGCCAAGCCAGCAGCAACGGCCACGCCAGGCCTTGCTCCCGCAGCGGGCGCGCTGCGCTGGCCGGACGCGCTCTCCCCGGATCCGCGTGTCGCAACGGACCCAAAGCCCGCCGGCGCGCCGGTGGCCACCGAAGGCAGCAAGCTGATCGTCGGCCCCGGTATCCAGTTGAAAGGTGTGGAGATCAAGGAATGCGACATGCTGATCGTCGAAGGCCACGTCGAGGCCTCGATGGACAGCCGCGCGATCGAGATCGCGGCCGCGGGCAGCTACGCCGGCAACGCGGGCATCGATGTCGCCGAGATCTACGGACGGTTTTCCGGTGAGATCACCGTACGGCGCTGCCTCACCATTCGCGCCACCGGCAAAGTATCGGGCAAGATCCGCTACCAGAAGCTGTTCATCGAGGAAGGCGGCGAGTTGTCCGGTGACATCCAGACGCTCGCCTCCGAGTTACCGGTGGCCAAGGCGACGGCGGTTGCGGGGCCTGCTTCCGCCACGCGAAGCCCGTCTGCCGCGCATCCGTTTCCGTAATCAGCGGTCGAGCAGAAAACCGTCGAGCGCGATCTCGGGTTTGCGCTTCGCCACGAAATCCGCGAGCACGCGACCGCAGCCCATGGCGAGCGTGAAGCCGAGGGCGCCGTGGCCGACGTTGAGGAACAGGTTCGGATAGCGCGTGGGTCCGAGGACGGGCGTGCCCTTGGGCGTCGCCGGCCGCAGCCCGCTCCAGGGTTTCAGCGCCGAGAAATCGGAGCACTCGGGGAAGGTGTCGCGCACCTGCGACACCAGCGTCTGCACGCGCGTCTCGTCGATGCGGGCGTGCATGCCCGCGAGATCGGCCATGCCGGCCACGCGCAGCTCGTCGCCGAGCCGGGCGTAGACCACCTTGCGCTTGAAGTCGGTCACACTGATGCGTGGCGCACCCGTCTCGCTCTTCACCGGCAGCGTCAGGCTGTAGCCCTTGAGCGGATAGATCGGCACGTCGACACCCAGCGGCGCCAGCAACGCGGGACTGTGCGTGCCGAGTGCGAGCACGTAGGCATCCGCTTCCAATACGCCCTGACTGGTCTCGACGCCCAGAACCCGGTCCCGCAGCCGGAGAATGCGGTGGATCTCGGTATTGAACAGAAACGTTGCGTGGCCACCGGCGCGCAGGCGGTCTTCCAGGCCGCGGCAGAACAAGTAGCAGTCACCAGCGTCCTCGCTCGGCGTGTAGATGCCGCCCTTCAGGCGCGGCCGCAGGTGCGCCAGCGCGGGCTCCAGCTTCACGCACTCGTCGGGCGACAGCGCAGCCTGCTCGCAGCCCAGGCGCTGCTGGTAGTCCATCAGCATCCGGGCTGACTCGAAGGAAGTCGTGTCGGTGTGGACGATCAGCTTGCCGTTCTGCACGTAATTGAACGTGAGCCCCGCCTCGGCAATCGCCCGCTGCATCTGCGCGCGGCTGTAGAAGGACAAGGTCAGCATGCGGCGCGTGGTGAGGTCGCTCTGTGCGCGCGTGCAGGCCATCACGAACTCCAGGCACCAGCGCCACTGCCGCCAATCCCACTCGGGCGTGAAGCGCAGGGGCGAGTCGCGACGCAGCAGCCACGGCGGCAGTTTTGGCAGCACGCCCGGCCCGGCCAGTGGCGCGACATAGCTGTAGGAAAGCTGGCCGCCGTTGGCGTAACTGGTTTCCAGCGCGACGCCGTGATTGCGCTCGATCACGGTCACATCGTGGCCATCCTGCGCCAGGCACCAGGCGGCGCTCATGCCGGCGACGCCGGCGCCAAGGACGAGCACTTTCATCGGAAACTCCGGCGGGTTGCGCTAATCGTTATCGGTGTCAGCATCCAGGCCGCCGCTGTACAGCGCATCCGGTGGCAGCTGTGCTGCCTCCGCGGCGCGCCAGAAATACACCGCCTGTCCACGATACCGATGCACGAACACCGGCTGCACCGGCGGTTGCCAGCGACCCCGCTGATAGCTCACCACGAACCCCTCCGGGTGCTGTTCCGTCCACTTGCGCACTTCGTTCGGCCAGAGCACCGCCAAGGGTTCGCGCAGCCGCCCGGCGAAATGAAACTGGCCGTGATACTTGCCCACATGCGCAACCGGCCGCCCTTCAGCCTGGACGCCGGCAAGGAAACGGGCTGGTGCCGTCATGTCGTAGGCGTTGCCGAACGCCTGGAACAGCCCCAAGTGCAGACTCAGGAACAACACGACGGTGGCGCTCGCCAGGAGTGCGGCCCCATGTCGGTAGGAGACGGGACGCACCAGCACGAACAGCAAGCCCATCGCACCGAACGCAATCGCGGTCGACAGCACCCAGACCATGTCTTCGGCGGCAACGACGCTGCCCAGGCGCCCTTGCAGTATCAGCACCGCAGCAGCGAAGGCAATGAGAAGACCCGCTGCCAGTGCCTGGGTACGCCGCCTGGGCGCGCCAGTGAGGCGCGAAACGCCCAGCGCCGTCAGTAAGGCGAACGCCGGAAATTCCGGCAGCAGGTAATGCACCTGCTTGCCGCTGATCGCCGAGAACGCGGCGAGTACCGGCAGCACCCAGGCCAGACAGAAGCGCACGCCTTCGTCCCGCGGCCCACGCGCTAGAGCCATGAATCCCCGCCACACCGGCGGCCAGACCAGCCACGGGAACAACATAAGGGGCAGGGCGGGCAGATACCACCAGAAGGGCCGCTGGTGCGCGAAGGACTTCACCATGCGGTTGGCCGACTGCTTCCAGAACAGCTCGTTTGCAAAAGCGTCGCCACCGGAGATGGCCGCGGGGATCGCCCAGGCCAGAGCGATCCCCGCCCCGACGACAACGCTCAGGACGATCCCGCCGTACCAGCGCGCCCATCCGCCCGTCGGTGCAGCATTCATCCACCACGGCGCCAGCACGGCGACCGGCAGAACGTGGAGCAGCACGACCGGGCCTTTGGCCAGCACGCCCAGCCCGATGCCCATGCCACAGAGCAGCCAACCCGCGAGCGGCCGGCGCCGCGCTGCCAGCACCCCCGCCAACGCAATCAGCACGCACAGCGTCAGCAGCAGGTCGAACATGATCAGGGTGGTGAAACCCACCCAGAGTGCCGCTCCACCGGCGATGAGGACCGCCAGGGGCGCAACGCCCGCCTGCTCGGGCCACAGCGTCCGGGCCAGGCGTGCCGTCATGGCCAGCGCACCGAGCGCCATCAGCGGCACCGCGATCCGGGGCCACCATTCGTTGACGCCCGTGACCGCCCAGCCTGTGTTGATCAGCCAGAACAGCAGGGGGGGTTTGTGGCTGTAGAGTTCGCCGTTGAGCCGAGGCACGAGGTAATCGTCGCGCAACCACATTTCCCAGGCCACCGACAGATAGCGAGTCTCGTCGACCGGTAGATAGGGTCGCGTGAGGATGGCCGTGGCCACCATGGCCAGCCACCACAGGCCGACGAGGAACCAGGGAACGTCGCGGCGCGGCATCAGGGGTGCGAGGCGGGGGGCTCGACCTGCTGGTGCTCGTGGTAGATGAACCAGAGATTGCGCAGGTAGATGAACAAGCCTGCGCCCTGTCCCACGATGAACACGGGGTCACCACGGTGTATCGCGTAGGCCAGAAGCGTCGTGCCCCCGGCGAGGCTGAAGTACCAGAACGCGAGTGGTACGACGCTCTTCTTGAGCTTCTCGCTCTTCAGCCACTGCACGATGAAACGGGCGGAGAATAGCCCCTGCCCCAGGAAGCCAATAACCAGCCAGAAAGGATCATGATCCACGCGAGTAGTCTCCTTGTTGGGGCGGCACGGGGGCCACAACCGGTACTTTGCCGCGGCGCTTGAGCCACAGCACCCCGGCAATATCGACGATACCGACCCACAGCCGGTTCCAGACGCCGTAATGCGATTTCCCGCGCTCGCGCGAGCGATGGTTGACGGGTACCGACACCACCCGGCCGCCCTCGCGGATAAACAGCGCAGGCATGAAACGGTGAAGGTGGTCGAAGAACGGCAACGCGAGAAAATCCTCGCGTGCGAAGAGTTTCAGTCCGCAACCGGTGTCGGGCGTGGCATCGTTCAGCATCCACGCCCTCACGCCGTTTGCAATACGAGAGGAAAGTTTGCGGATTCCGGTGTCGCGTCGTTTTGCCCGCTGGCCTGCAATCAGGAGCGGGCGGGGGTCGCTTCTTCGTTCTGCGCGGTATTTCTCGAGGAGTGCCGGTATATCGGCCGGATCGTTCTGGCCATCGCCGTCGAGGGTGGCCACCAGCGGCGCCCGTGTCTCGCGCACGCCGGTGCGGACTGCCGTGCTTTGCCCGCAGTTGTTGAGATGCCGGAATACGCGGAGCCGCGGGTGCTTCGCGGCCAATGCGGCCAGCAGTTGCGGGGTTTCGTCGCTGCTGCCGTCATCGACATAGACGATTTCGAAATCGATTTTTCCGTCGAGCGCGGCATGAATCTCGCCGATCAGAGGTGCGAGATTCTCCGTTTCGTTGTGAACGGGAACGACGACCGCTAGGGCGGGTGCGGAAGTGGAGGGCATGAGGATGATGTTCGCGCTACAGAGAACAGGCAGCTGCGAAATGCGAGAGGATTTTAGCTCCTTTGGCCATCCGACATCGAAATGCAGCGGGTCGAATGGTCAAACGAGCAGGCAAAAAAAACCCGATCGTCAGATGACGATCGGGTTTTTTGGTAAGTCAGCCTGGCGGTGTCCTACTTTCGCACGGGAATCCGTACTATCATCGGCGCTGAAGCGTTTCACGGCCCTGTTCGGAATGGGAAGGGGTGGGACCACCTCGCTATGGCTGCCAGGCAATTCGGTGGTTGATCGCCAGCGACGGATTCGATCCGTCGCGGAAATCAACAAATTCTGGAAGAAGTAGATTGGTTGGATTCGAGATTGCCGTCAAGGCAGAGCTCACGTCTCGATTGCTCAAGACTATAGGGTCAAGCCGCACGGGCAATTAGTATCGGTTAGCTCAACGCATTACTGCGCTTACACACCCGACCTATCAACGCGGTGGTCTACCGCGACCCTTCAGGGGGATCAAGTCCCCGGGAGATCTCATCTTCAGGCGAGTTTCCCGCTTAGATGCTTTCAGCGGTTATCTCTTCCGCACATAGCTACCCGGCGATGCCACTGGCGTGACAACCGGTACACCAGAGGTGCGTCCACTCCGGTCCTCTCGTACTAGGAGCAGCCCCCGTCAAATCTCCAGCGCCCACGGCAGATAGGGACCAAACTGTCTCACGACGTTTTAAACCCAGCTCACGTACCACTTTAAATGGCGAACAGCCATACCCTTGGGACCGGCTACAGCCCCAGGATGTGATGAGCCGACATCGAGGTGCCAAACTCCCCCGTCGATATGAACTCTTGGGAGGAATCAGCCTGTTATCCCCGGCGTACCTTTTATCCGTTGAGCGATGGCCCTTCCATACAGAACCACCGGATCACTTTGTCCTGCTTTCGCACCTGCTCGACTTGTCAGTCTCGCAGTCAAGCACGCTTTTGCCAATGCACTTTCAGCGCGATAGCCGACCGCGCCAAGCGTACCTTCGAGCTCCTCCGTTACTCTTTGGGAGGAGACCGCCCCAGTCAAACTGCCTGCCATGCACGGTCCCCGGCCCCGATAAGGGGTCAAGGTTAGAACCTCAATGACGCCAGGCTGGTATTTCAAGGATGGCTCCACGCAATCTAGCGACTGCGTCTCAAAGCCTCCCAGCTATCCTACACAGACCTCATCAAAGTCCAATGCAAAGCTGCAGTAAAGGTGCACGGGGTCTTTCCGTCTAGCCGCGGGTAGATTGCATCATCACAAACATTTCAACTTCGCTGAGTCCCAGGAGGAGACAGTAGGGCCATCGTTACGCCATTCGTGCAGGTCGGAACTTACCCGACAAGGAATTTCGCTACCTTAGGACCGTTATAGTTACGGCCGCCGTTTACCGGGGCTTCGATCAAGAGCTTGCACCCCATCACTTAACCTTCCGGCACCGGGCAGGCGTCACACCCTATACGTCCACTT
>Ga0163146_10000702_pt1 | contig 47875 bp, 65 predicted proteins | sample OliLakLV19MP7G1_FD_148648 | JGI IMG/M metagenome (GOLD analysis project Ga0163146, IMG submission 148648) | Freshwater microbial mat bacterial communities from Lake Vanda, McMurdo Dry Valleys, Antarctica - Oligotrophic Lake LV.19.MP7.G1 | ecosystem: Environmental > Aquatic > Freshwater > Lake >... | reverse complement strand
AACATCAGAGAGATTGCCAACGCTCTGAATAAGCAGTTCTCATGGGCCGCGACCGCTGAAGGACACGCATACTGGGCTGATGTCTCGGCACGCCTGTACAGCATTGCTCAAAACGTCTCAAATTTGGAACAACGTCGTCAGACCTCCTGACCCCATAACCACAAAGGAGACACCCCCCATGAGCACCTCCAAGACGCAAGACCCCACGGCGCGGCAGACCCTCGAACGCGTGGTGGGGTGCGCAACCTACACCCCGGCCGTGCGCGAATGGGCGGCCGACGAGATGTTAACAATATGGGCGCGGGAAAGCCGCGCCGGGAAGGCTTCAAAATGAGGCACCATCGGTCGATTCAGGACGGACGCCGGTTGGATGACGGCGTGTCACAAGGTGTGGATATCCGCCACCTATAGCCCGGCTTACGATGTGCACTGGCTCACACGTGCGCGCGCGGATCAGATCATGGACGCCGAGGCGGCGGTAGCAGGGAACGCCGACGGCGAGTCCGCTAACCTGAGGAGTGTCTACAATGATTAAATTCGACGTAAAAACCCGTTTGAGCAACAATTTGCAGTTTCGCGCGGAGATACCGTGCGCCGAAGACGCGCCGGCGGCGGTGAAGCTGGGCCTCGCCGTCCAATGGGCGCGCCTCAACGGGGTTCGCCTCGCCGCGGCCGACCTCACCGGGGCCAGCCTTTCCCACGCCAACCTTCGCGGGGCCAACCTCCGCGCGGCCGACCTAGCCGGGGCCGACCTCCGGGGCGCCAGCCTCGCCGGGGCCGACCTAACCGGGGCCGACATCCGCGACGCCATTCTTCTCCCCACGGCCCGCCTCAGCGCGGCCCGCCTCAGCGCGAAAAGGCGGGGTGCACCGCGTGGTGGCCGGGTATAGGTCTATCGCCCAAATGGCGGAGTCGCTCAGGACCGGACACCGCGCGCCGGAAGCGCCTCCAGCGCATTATCTTGTCGGCCACATTCGCGGGACTCGCGCCATGGCCGCCGGCATGCCGGTTTTTATGAGGCTGGGCGCGCAAGAGTACCGTTATGGGGAGCGGACAAGGCTGACGCGCATATTCGACGCCTACGAGCTCCTGGCGGGCAATGGGTGGGGCTCCCGAGACATCAAGGCTCTGCGCCGGATTGTCGCGGGATGGCGTCGCGCCGGCAAGATTTCGATCACCCCGGAGTTTTTCACCTATCACGAAAGACATAATGCCCGGGCCCTAAAGGCGCTCGAGGGCATTTTAGGGAGGATTCGCGAAGAGGATGCTTTGACCACGAAATTCGGCCGGGGCGCGATGCTCCTCGACCCGTCCAGGAAACCCATGGCCTGGATCACGCTGGCGGTGTGCCATATGCGCGGCCGGATCACGCTTGCGGTCATGTACGCGGCGAAGCGCTCGGGCCCCAGGGTGGCCGAGTCACGGATGCTGGCCTATGCGCTGATTCACGATCTCGTGCCCATGCTCACCGTGATGCAGATCGCCCAGCACTTCACGCGCGATCACACGACGGTCCTGGCGGGCATCAAGCGGGTGCGGGAGACGCCGCGCCTGTTCGCCGACTTCGTGGAGATGCGCGATCAGATGAAGCAATTTTTCGCCAACCCGACCGACATCATTAGCCCGCGATGACAAAGCATTGGACGCCGCTTCCCATTTTCTCGGCCCCCGCGCTTGGCGACTTTGGGGAGAAGCCAAATCCGCCGAAGCCAGCACCGCCGCCGAAGATCACGAAACGGGTGGCGGCGCCGCTGCGCCCAGGCGGGAAGCTGGCAAGGATCAAGCCAGCGGATATCCGCCGTTGACATTTCAAGAGCATGGTGATTGCTTAGATGAGTTCCCGAGGGATTTCTCCCCCGGGGACTCCTGAAACAGCGGTTAGCACCGACTGTTTCGCGGAACATCCTGTCCTAAGCAAGAGGTTCACGGGCATAAAATGCCCCCAAACCCCCCCGCCGCACAAGATGTTTCGCAGCCGGACGAATTTTCTGAGGAGCATCTTTCTTGGCCACGAAACTGAATCGCACCACGCGGGACGCAGTAGACGCCAGGCGAAGCTTGCTTCTGATGCGGCCGACAACGGCCAAAGGCTCTAGCTCCGTAGCGATACCAACGGGGCGCGTTTCTCTCTGCTGTCTTTTTGCCACGTGCACTGGGGTGCAATTACAATTACGTGGACGCTTCCGCAGATTGTCGCAAGCCGCCAAGGCGAACCGATAGAATCCTCGACATTTGAACCGTGAGCCCCTCTAGGGAGGGGGGCGCACCACCGCAAAGGCCCCGGCGATGGACTCACGTGAGTGAGTCAGGGGATCGAGGAGGATTAGAGAGAACGGTCGGTGCCCCTAAACCGCCAAGGGGCTCTCCCCAGTCACCACGGGGAGATAGCGGAAGCCCGGAATATGTCCTTTTCACAGAAAGGAACAGAAAGGGAACAGAAAGGGCATAGCAGCCATGCACGAATATCAGTCGACACCTAAATGAGCATGACTTAGATTGCTCGCGATGAAACCCGAATCGGAGCAAACCAGCATGACGTTCCCGATTGATCGCGGCATGCCTTTTGCCTACAGGAGTTGGGTCAAATATCCATTCGAAGGGATGAAAGTGGGCGATAGTTTTTTCATCCCAGCCGCGCCGGGCGCCGAGGCCATTCGGGCCCAGTCTAAGGTTTCGAGCGCGTGGAGGCATCGCAACAAAAAGGAAGAAGCCTACAGATCAGTGAGGCCGGCTGATGGCGGAGTGCGGGTCTGGCGGATCAAATGATTATGATTCTCATCGCGGCTTTTCTCTTGATCCTCGTTATCGGGGCTATCATTGTTCACGTTCTCGATCTCTAGGAGAACTCGGCATGAAAACAAGGAAGAAGTCCCTTTGGACGCTCGCCGTTCGGCGCTCCAAGAACCGCCAGTTCTACGCCAGCATCCTGGGCGGCAACGGCAAGAAGGTTTTCACCAGCGAGACCTACACAAGCCGGCAATTCGCCGTGCGGGCGCTGGCGGTGACGGTCTCGGCCATTGCCGGCGGACGCTACAGGCTCGATGTCCACCTGCCACGCCTGCCGCGCGGAAAAGCCAAATGAACAAGCTCGATAAATTTGAGGAGTTCTGGGAGATCTACCCGCGCAAGATAGCCAAGATCGCCGCAAGGAAGCTCTGGGTGCGCTGCGTCATCAAGATGAAGCTCGACCCGGAGGCGATCATCGTGGGAGCTCGACGCTACGCCGCCGAGAAGAGCGGCAGCGAGCAGACATTCATCGCGCATCCGAGCACCTGGCTCTCGCAACAGCGCTGGACCGACGCGCCGGGCGCGCCTCCCCAAAGCGATTTAGGCTCCCCAAAGCTTCGCGATGATCGCGCGCTCCGGGTCATCCAGGAAACCATCCTGGCCACGGACATCCGCAAGAAGATCATGGAGCGAACGCGCTGGGAGAGCTGGTCTCTACTCGAGGAGGCCGCCGATCGTCTCAACTGCCCGCCGAGGGAGCTCTGGGGTTGCATCGAGGTGGATGTATGGAGGCGCGCTTGGAAGTTCGCGCTCGCCGAGGCCGCCGGTGGGGAGCCGGCGCCGGAGAGCATCAAGCCCACCAAGGAAGACTGGCTATCCGCCAAGGAGCGCGTCGAGTCTCGCGGCCGACACATGGCTGGCTTGCGAAACAAGCAATGGTCGCCGCTGCAACCAGCACCGATAATCAGAACCGAAAAAGAGGAAGGCCCAAATGCAGCCAATCATCCCGGAACCGAAATCAGCAGCGTGGCACGAGAAGCGCCGAGGCTCGATCGGGGGCTCGGACGCGAACATCCTCATGTCGGGCGACCGGCAGAAGATCCGCAAGTTGTGGGAGATCAAGACGGGGATATCCCCGCCGGACTCACTTGATGACGTGTTCCGCGTGCAGTTGGGAATCGTCACCGAAGCGTTCAACGCCGCCTGGTTCGAGAAGATCACCGGATTCCCGGTCATCGCGCGCGGAGACTTCCGCACCAAAAGCCTCCCCGGCTTGAAAATGGCGTGCAACCTGGATGGTGAGGTGTCGCTGCCGGACGGCACGAGCGCGGTGCTCGAATGCAAGCACACCTCGGCGATGTCCGGACTGCGCGAAGCCGTGGCGAACTATCAGCCTCAGTTGCATCACAACATGATCGTTACCGGCCATCGCCGCGCCTATCTCTCGGCGATCCTGGGCAACGACTGGGATTATCAGCAGATCGATTTCAACGAGTCGTTCGCCGCGAAGCTAATCACGGCCGAAACCGAGTTCTGGGAGTGCGTCACGCTCAAGATGCCGCCGAGCGACACGCCCGAGAAGCACGAAATGCCGGAAGCTCACCGAGTCGTCGACTTCGAAGGCAACAACGCATGGGCCGCCGCCGCCGCAGACTGGATCGGGAACAAGGCCGGAGCCAAGGCCTATGACGCTGCGGGCGACGCCCTGCGCAAGCTGATCGCGGCCGATGTCAAGATCGCGACTGGGCATGGGCTCCGCATCGCCCGGGACAAGCGCAACGCATTGCGCATCACCGCCATCAAGGAGTGAACCATGAGCGACCCCACACCCGACACCATCGAAAACCAGCAGGCCGCGCTCTATGCGGCGCTCGCCAAGGCGCAGGGGCAAATGCGCAACCCCGACAAGAACCGCACCGTCAAGGTGCGCTCCGACAAAGGGAACTATGATTTCGACTACGCCACGCTCGACAACGTGATCGAGACCGCGCGCAAGGCGCTGTCCGGCAACGGCATCGCCGTCGTGCAGGCGTTGGAGCGCGACGACCAAGGCGCGATGGGTCTGACGACTCGCCTGCTGCATGCAGACGGCGGCAGTATCGTCAATTTCATGCCCGTGGTCATGCCGCAGCCCGACGAGCGCGGCCGGCCACCGAAGATCCAGGAAACTGGCAGCGTGATCACCTACGCCCGGCGCTACGCGTTGTGCGCGATGCTCAACATTGCCGCCGAGGAGGACGACGACGGCACCGAGGGCCGAGACCGCGAGACGGCTTCGCGCGGCAAGGCCCCGCTCCCCAAGGCCGAGGCGCCGAAGGATGCCAAAGAGGGAACGCGAGACGCCTTCAAACGGATCAAGGCCGGGATCGTCGACGCGAGGGATGCGCTTGAGCTTGCCGAGCTCCTGCTGACGAACAAAGACATGCTCATGGCGATCAAGGCGGCTTCCGAAGAGGGCTATGCCCAGCTAATGAAGGCCAAGGACGATCGCGCAACGCAATTCAAGGGAGGCTGACATGGCTGATCGTCTGGACGCGATTTGCGGAATCAAGAACGAGAAGACCGACAAGACCTATTGGACCAAGGTGGGCGTGGCATTCCCGTCGAGGTCGGGAGGCGGGTGGTCGCTGTTCCTCGACTACATCCCCATGCAGCGAAACGACCAGGGCAAGATGAGCATCCTGCTAGTCGAACCCAAGGACCGCGACAGCGATGACCGGCCGCCGCCGCGCCGGGACCACGACGACGATAGGCCGTCGCGACGCGCACGCGACGAGGACAGACCCGCCCGCGACAAGAACATGGATGACGAGATTCCATTTTTTTTCAATGGCTTCGTCCCATATCTCGGCGCGCTTATAACAGCAGTTGCGGCTGTCGCATGAGAGAATGGATCTACACAGGGGCATGGCGGACGGAAGTCCCGTCTCCATTCGATGAGGATATGTTATGCGCATCAGTAATTCCCAAGTCGAGGACCACCTCGACGGACTCGAGAAGCTCGGACCCAAGCTCGCCGCAGCGCGAGCCGACGCAGAGTATTTTTCCGACTACATCAAAACCGTCTACGCCGCAGAGTACCTGCGAAGCGATCTCCCGCGCGTTGGGGACAAGGAAGCCGAGGCCTACGCATCGGACGCCTACGTCGCCGCACTTGGGGAGAAGCGCAAAGCCACGATGCTCGCCGAGACCCACCGGCATGAGAAGACATGGCGCGAGTCCGTGATTGAGGTGTGGCGGACTCTCGGGGCTAATGAGAGAGGGAAGATATGACCGCCTACATCCTGATCATCATCACGGGGCTCGGACACTTCCCGCTGGCAACCTTCACCGCCATGCAGGATTGCGTCGCCAACGGCCAGCGCATCACCGAGCGCGAGCGGCCCAATCCGAAGACCTACCACGCGTTTCTGCGCGCCCATTGCGAGCGCATTGAGCTGACACGATGACCGACCCCAATGACTTCCCCACCATGCCGGACGACTGGAAGGTCGCGGGCGATCTCCCCAAGCGCGACATGCGATCGCCAGAGGAGAGACGGATCGGCGAGCTCGAGGCCAAGCTGCGTTTCGCGCGGCTTCAACTCGAGTTGATCGGCATGATGACCGAAAATCCCGGAATACTCCGGACCGTGCAGGCGACAGTCGATTTCATGGGAGACTAGAAATGGCGTCATGAAAACATGGAGGCACGTATGCGTATATGCATCTTGATGTTGATGTTGAACGGCACCGCGAGTTTTCCGGAGTTCCGGGTGTTCAGTTGCCGGGAATGCTGGGAACTGGCGTCGGCATACTCGGCGCTCGGCTTCGGCGTGCGTTCCGAGTGCTTCCGATGAGCCTCGTCCCCAAGGAGATCGCCGAGCGGATCGCCATCGAGGCTGCCGGCTCGGGGAAACTCAGGCCACGGGCTCGCGCGGCCCTGTCGGCGTATCTGAGATCCCTGCCGGAGACTTCCCTGAAAGCGATCATCTGCGGCGATCTGTTCCTCCTGTCGAGCGAGGGGCGTCACCCAGGAGACCATGCCGTCGCACGGTCATGGCTGGAAATCATATTCATGGCCATCGCGGCCAAAAGCCTGGAAGACCGCTTCATGATGCAGTCCCCTTGAGCTTGTCGAAGCTGCGCAAGGCACTCATGCCGAGCATCCCAAACATGAGTTCGTACAGATTGCCGTCTAGGTTTGGCGGCTGGGGAATCGGATGCCCGATTATGAAGCCGAACCAAACCACAATCGGCGTCAGCAGATATTGATACAGAAGCGCGATCGCGCACACCCAGCCGATCATCGGCCGCCAGCCGGCGACGAACACCGAGCTCGATGCGGCCTCCGCCTTGTTGACCTCGATCTGCGCGAGGTCGCTGGTTTGCAGCGCGGCGTAGAGCTCGATGATGGCCTTCTGCCGGGCTTCGGGATCGGGCAGCACGCGCTTGAGGATGGTGTCGAGCAGCGGGCCGATGACGGGGAGGAGAAGGGCGAGCATGTTATTTCACGTTGGCAAATCGCTTGATCAATTCGAGGACCGTGCCGTCCCCGACGAGGAGCAGTCCGATCAGAAAATACAGCATGTATTCGATTCTGTTGATCTTGCCCACGAGATTGGCGTGGCCGATGTTCAGCGCGGTGTAGCGCTCGGCGCAGATGAGCTCATGACCGGACAGCCGGGTGTCGGTCTTGCTGGCGGAGTCGCGCGCCTCGGGATCGTAGCCCCGGATCTCGTGGGAGCGACCGTCTTGCGTGTTGTTCATAGTAACAAGCTCCGTTTTGCTCATGAGTCTCACACCCGGGATCTAGTCCCCGGTCCCTGTCATGTCTTGATGATATAATTGAGCATCATGCTGGGCTGCATATTCCTGTGCGCCCCGCCGCCGCCGGTGTTTGCGGTATCTTCGGTTGCCGCGGTATTCTTAGCGATTTCTCGTGCGGCGACGGTCGAGGCGAAGCCGCCGCCGGTGGTCCAGTTGTTGACCGCATGAACGTGCGCCGGGATTTCCGTAGTGAGCAAGGTGTGACTCTGGGACCCGCCCGCGGCCCCGAGCGTCGTGCCCACGATGCCGGACACCGCATTCGTCACCCGGCTGGCAGCCGCGCCGCCCATATCGTCGAGACCGACGCCAACGCGGCCACGAAGATCCGGAACATTGAAGGTCGTGGATGCGTCGCCCGCCCCGTAGAGCGTGCCGATGACGGCGAACAGCGCGGCATGGGTGGTGCGGTTGCCGCTCGCGGTGCCGTCGCACAGCAGATAGCCCGAGGGCGCCGCCGAGCCGGCAAACATCGAAATCACGCCGGCAGGAGTGCTGACCGCCGACGGGATCAGGGACTCGACCTGAGCCGTGGTCGCGGCCGCGAAAATCTGGAGCCCCACCGCGCCGGCGCCCAGCGCGGCAGTCGCCACGGCCGTTGTGGCCGCCGTGAACATGACGGCGCCGAACGTCCCCGCCCCGAGCTTTGAGACCGCCGCCGCCGTGGTGGATGCCCCGGACAGGAAGACCTTCGCGAAGGTGGCGACCTGGGCAAACCTCACGGCGCCGGCGCCGGTGGACTCGACCAGGCCGGTCCCGCCGGCATCCCATGCGGTTCCGAACGCCGAGAGGCTTGCGGAGTAATCCGTCCACGAGTCGAACATGTCCGCGAAGTTCGCCGAGGTCGGTTGGAACTTGGCGATCCACAAGGCCTTGAGGGCGGCTTTGGTCAGGGCTGTCATGGCGAAGGTCTCGTGAGTGAGGGTTTCGCGGGGGAGCTCAGCGCAATGTGATCGAGTCCGCGCGGGTCACGGATGTCCCTGAGCAGGCGATCGAGAGCGATCTTCTCCCAATCCTTGCGTTGGGGAGCCTTGGGGAGGGATCTGGCGAGGCTTGCGGAGGAGTGAGATCCCGATCCCCCTCCCCAAGCCGTCAGGAGATGCTCCGGGCGATCGAATCTGTTGTAGGGCGCGCCCATCGGCCGCTTGCCGCTGAGGCGCGTGGCGAAATCGGTCTCCGCCAGGCGAGCCTCGGCCTCCCCATAGAGCCGGAAGTAGCCCTCAAGAAGCTCGCCGCGGGTATAGGGCTCCGCCTTCAGGTCTCGCCCGCCATGCCCGGCACGGCGCATCTGATCGACATATTCCTCGTATTTCAGGCGAATCGCCGCATCGTCGCCGGCGCCGCGCTTGGCCGCGCCCGACAGGATCCGCTTGAACTGCTCGAAGGTGGGGATTTCGTTTGAGCTCATGTCGACGTGCCGCATGCCGCCGGGGACGCGGGCCATCGTTGCGGGATTGCCGCCGCGCGAGAAGTTCTCGTAGCCCTGCACGCCATGCTGGATCTCGTGGAGCATCACAGACAGGCGGCTCTTGGGGTCGAGATCGCTGCCGAGATGCATGGTGTTGGCGCGCTCTTCCCACGCGCCGCCTCTGCCGGGGATTGACTTGACCTCAGCATGCTTCAGCTGCGGATAGGCGGCGTAGAGCTCCGGGTGCTCAAGGAGTCGGGAGATCCCGATCGGCCCCGGGTATCCCTCGGGCGGCTCGCGCAGCCTGACCTTCGCGGGATCGTCGACGATCTCCTTGCGCCAGGCGCCTTCCGGCCCGCGATAGGCGCCGGTCTCCTTGAAAATTTGCTCGCGCACGCTGGCTGGGATCCTGCCGGCGGGGTCGGCCAGGGAGTTCCCCAACATCTCCTCGGCGCGGGCGAAGGAGGCGGGATCGACGCCCGAGAGCGCCTTGCGACCAGCGATGATGCCACCCAGCGCAGGGAGCCCTGGGAGCACGCCCAGCGCGTTCGCCATGGTCTCGCCGGTCCTGAGCCCCGCATCTCCCCAGCGCCCTCCAGCGAGCGCCGGACCGATGCCGCGAGAGCTTTGGATCGAGTCCCTCAGTGAGGCCGCATCCGAGGTGCCGGGGACCACGTTTTCAAGAGCCCAAGCAGCCATGTCTCCGAGCCCACGCATCGCCCGGTAGGCGTGCGGCCCCATGTAGTATTCCAGCCCCTTCGGCGACGGCTCGAAATCCGAGCCCTCGAACGGGCGGCCATCGGTTGGCGGCGACGCCATGTCACTTCTTCGGCGTGTACTGCTTGTTGCGCTTGGCGGGATTGAACGGCTGCGCCGGGATCTTCACGCGCGGGATCGGCTGATGATCCTGGAAATCGAACTTCACGCTCGGCGTGTCGCCCTTCGGGATCTTGACGATGATGTCGGCGCTGGCAGGGCCGTCGTCGTAATTCATCTTCATTTGCGGCCTCCCTTGGAGGGCTTCGGCTTCGTCTTGAGGGCGAGGGACAGGGCAAACCCCTTGAGGGGCGTCACCTGGGGCTTGGGCTTCGGTTTCTTCATTGGCGTCCTCCGTTGGGGATGTCTTGCATGCCGAACATACTGCCGATCGCGCCGCGAGTCGTCTTGCCCCAGGACGACGGGGTCTCGGGGACTTCAGTGCGGTCTTGCCGGAGCAAATACTGCCCCAGGACGACGCCTGTCGCCCGGCCGGCATTCGTGCGCTTCGCCGCGGTCAGGAGCCGGGCGAACTCATCGGGGTCCAATAGAGCCCGGGCCGTCTTCTCCCGCATGTGCTCACTCAGATTGTTGACCGCGTAGTTGTAGATGCGGGATTCCCGCGTCAGAGCGCCCAGGAAGATCCGGCTGCCGGTCTTCAGTTGGCCGACCACCGTGGGGGCCATTTCCCCAGCGCCGGTGATCTTCTGAGACGGCGGGTTGAGCGTCTGCATGGCCTCCGCAAGCTTCCTCAGCCGCGTGCCGAATCCCGGGTCCAGGACATGGGCGAGCCAATCCGCGCGGCCGGGCTCGTCGAGGAACTTCTCGAACTTCTTCGGGTCGACGGCGCGGCCGGTCGCCTGCTCGCCCTCCACGGAGAGCGACTGATAAATGCGCTGCCGCGCCATCGCCTGCACGTCCTTGGCGGTCTCGGGGGAGGCGCGGCGAAGGCGATCCATGGTGGTCTGGGCGTTGCGCGGATTGGCGTCCTTGAAAAAGCCATCGAACCACTTCGATTCATCCATGCCGGGCTTGAGGCCCATCGCCTTGCGGGTTTTCATCAGGGCGGCCGGCGATAGCATCGAACGGATTTCTTCGGGGCTGAAGAAGTTCCGCAGCGTCGGCTCGTTGTCGCTCACCGCGCGCTTGAGCGCATCGGCCGCGACATCGCCGCCCCCGCCCTTGGCGGTGCGCGAGATTTCCCAGCGCATCATGGCGCGAACGGCCTCGCGCTCCTTCTCGTGCTCGGGGCCCTTCAGAATGCTTCCGACCACGCGCGCGGTTTCGGGGTCCGAGAAGATCCGCGAGCCGGCCGCCTCGTCCCCAACGGCCTTGCCGCCGCTGGCGTTGAGCTTGAGCCAATCGTTGATCTTGGTGCGCCGGAATTGCCCCTTGAGATCCTTCCAGAGCCCCTCGGCCTGGTCGAGCTTGGCCGCGACTTGGGGCCCGTCCGGCAGCTTGGCGATCAACCTGGCGCGGTCGTCAACCAGGTTTGTTTCGAGCTTGGAGAGCATTTCGAGATCGCCGTTCCACTCGCCGCGGTAGGATTTCCCGATCGCGCGGCGCAGGGACTTGAGGCCGCGATCGAGCTGGTCATAGGTCAGCGGACGAAGCCGCATGTCGCCCTTGTCGCCGCCGGGGATCTTTTCATAGGCCTCGCCGAACCAACCCTTGATGAGCTTGGCGTCTTCCTCGGTGAGGTCTTTGAAGACGTCGCCCTTGAGCACATCGCGATAGGCCTGCGCCGCGATGTCGGTGTGAAGGGGGATGACCGTCTTTCCGGCGAGCTTGGAATCCACCTCGGCGTAGATCACCTGCGCCTGGGCCTCGGCGGCGTCTTGCGCGCGCTTGAGCCCTCCACGCACGGCCTCGCCGGCCTGCGGAAGATCGGGGTGCAGAGTCGGGCCGAGTCCGGCGAGCCGCTTGGAGGTGTCCGGCGCTGCGGCGCGCACAGCCCCGCCCATCGCCTGGTCGCCCAGCACAGGGCGGCCGTCGCCGCGGGTCAGCCCCCTGAGCTCGCTTTCCCCATAGACTTCTTTGGCCTGCGCCCGCTCGCGGAACAGCCTTCCCGCGTCGCCCGGCGCAGAGGAAATCTTCTGCTCGAGCGCCGCGACTTCCGCTCCAGCCGGGGTTTCGCCGACGACATCGCCCACCTTCAACAGCGGTTGGGCTTCGGAGTCGAGACCCGCCGCCCGCTTCGCGAAGGCCTCCTTGAATTGCTCGGGAGTCATGTTGAGGTCCGGCATTCCACGGCCACGGAACGCTTTGTAGAGGCGATAGGCAGCCATCCCACCCGCCGCGCCCAAGGACTCCGCCCCGCCCCGCTTGGCCGCCAACCATATGTAATCCATGGCGGTGAAATCCTTCGGGAGCATGCCGCGATTTTTGCCCTCGTTGAGGCGAAGCATTTCGCCCACAAAAGAGCCCGCGAACGTGCCGCCGAGTGCGCCGGCCGTATTGAGGCCGGTGACCATGCCGCCGAGCACGCCACCGCCCATTGACCCCGCGATGGGAAGCGCCTCGCCCTCCAGCGAGCGCAGATCGCCCATGGATACCCCGCCGCCCTTGTTGCGAACCGTCATCCATGCGGGAGGATCTTCGCCTGGCGTCGGGTTGTTGCGGCGAAACACCGTCTCGCCCTTGAGGGGCCCGGCGCTCTCGATATTCCGGACGTCGACATTCGGGCCGAATGCCCGCTGATAGCCGCGCTCGGGGTCGGGCGCATACCCGGCGTTCGACCTGATCTGCGACGGCGCTTCGCCCTTCACCGCGCCCTCGGCGCTAAGCTGGTCGGCCTCGATTTGCCCCTGGTCGGGCGCAGAATAGACATCCCCGCCGATGACGTTGGGGCCGCCGAGATTGGGGTCCGGCGGCTGGACCACATCCACCATGGCCCTGTCGGGGGTCATGTACTGACGTCCGCCGCGCGTGACGATGCGCTGCCCCGAGCGGCCGCTTTCGGCCAGCACTCCGGGATCTTGGGGAGGGGCATTGATTATGGAGGTCCCGGGCGGCAAGCCAGTGCCTTCGAGCATGCGCTCATCGCCGATCAGCTCGATGGCCGGCGGGGGCCGCCCAATGCGGGGGTCTCGGACGCTCGACGCCTTCAGTCCGATCTTGGCGTCGAACTCCTCGCGCGACATCTTGTCGGCGTAGAACTTCGTGAACATGCCGGTGGCGAGCGTCGCGTCATCGACGTTCTGATACGCCGGGAACTGCTCCCGATACCTGGCCAGGACCTCGCTCACTGGAAGATTCCGAGCGGGTCATCCTTGGGCTCAACCTTCTGAGCGTTGGGCCGAGCGGAGCGCGGGTTCCATGGCGCGGATTTCGAATATTTGGTGGATCGGACCTGACGATCGCGCATGCGCTCGGTCATTTCGGCTTCCGAGTCGTCGAGCACCATCCTGATCGACACCGGGTTGCCGCCGGTCGCGCCCAGGCTTTTCATCGCGCGTGCGACATCCTGCTCGGTCAAGCGTCCACCCGGCTCGCGCGCCGACGCTAGCGCATAGGCCAGCGTGATGAATCTGGCCTGCATGACCTGCGCATTGGGGCCCGTTTTGACAAACGTCGGCAGCAGCGCATCCCAGGCCTCGATGTCCCCGAACTTGTTGCGCAGGGCGGCCGATGCGCGCGGGGCGCCGGTTTCGTCCGTGTCCTTGAGAAGTGCCGTGACCTGGGCTCGGATATCGGACAGGAATCCACCCGCCTGGCCAAGCCAGCCCACGGTATTCGCGCCGTATTTGTCGAGGTCGCCGCGGATCCTGTCCATCGTGCGGACGACGGAGCGCGCTTCGATGTCGGATTGCTCGAACTTGTCGATGTTTTTGGCGTCCGTGGTGGCGTTCCCGGTGCCAACCTCCACCGTGGTCGTGCCATCGGGATTGGTCGTGATGGTCAGCCCGCCGCCCTTGCCCTTGCCGGTGAGCTTGGCGGTCTGCGTGTCGTGCATCAGCTTGCGGCTCTCGGGCGTCTGGGAGTTGTAGGCGCGGTCCCATGCGGTCTTGGGCTTGGCGATCCGTTGCTCGTAATCAGGAGTCCCGTCGTCTCCCATGGGGAGTTCGGAACCGCCGGCCAGGGTGCTACCGCCCGCGCCCCGGCCGCGCCCGGCGACCTTTCTCCCCAAGCCCTGGCGACGCGCGTCCATGATCGCTTCCGACATCAGAGACGGCAGCTCGTTCACGTCGAGATTGGGGTTGTCTTTCTGTTTCTTGGCGAGGAAGGCATACATGCTCGCTTGCGCCATCGCGGAATCATCGAAGCCGTTGCTCGCGGCCTTCACCATGGCCTCGATGCGCTGCGCCTTATGGTTGCCCTGACGCGAGGCCTGCTCGGTACGGCGCTGGAGCATGTTCGCCATTTGGCGCATGTCGGCGCCCCCACCCATCCGGGACAGGCCGGTGATGGCATTGCTCAAGTTGACGGCTTGCCCGACTTCACGGCCCTTGAGCTGCTCGGACGCCACCGCGTAGGGCACTTTCCCACCGCTGGAAATATCCTGGCTGAGCGCCGCGCCGATGCGGCCATAGCCCTTGTCGCTCTCCATGTTGCGCAGGCTGCGCTCGAGAATCCTCGAAATCCGGTTACGCGAGTTCGCCATTTCGCCGGCATAGCTCGGGGTCGCGCGGCCCTGGGCGCCCGTGTTCATGCCCTGCAAAAGGGTCGCAATGTCGAGCCCGCCGGAGCGATCTACCGGCAGCGTCGGGGTTACGGGATTGGCCCCGCCCTCGCCGTCGAGGGTCTCGTCGCCCTCGTCGATGATGTCGTCCATCACCGCCACTCCAGCATGCTCTGCCCGCCGTCGCCCCAGGCGTCACCCCCGCGCGGGCCGTAATCGCCACCGTAACCGCCACGATAATTGTTGATGTCCGCCGAGACCGGGGACGACATGCCTCCCCAACTCCTCCCCAAGGCTCCGGCGAGATCGCGGCCGGCGCCGAACACCCCGGGGAGCACACTGTCGCGGCGCTGCTGGCCTTCCCACTGGAACGGGATCTGGCGCTGCGCGAATCCGCCGGATTGAAGCTGGCCGGAGAGCGCAGTGGCGAGATCCGCCTTCGCCGCGTCGTCGGCGCCGGCCCACTCGTTTTGCCCGGCGGTCATGAACGCGCGGGCCACCGCCTCGTCGCGGCGGGGATTGCGGGCGATGAACGTCGGCCCGTTCGGATTGCGGCGCGCGGCGCGTGTCTCGGCCTGGATGAAATCCTGGATGCCCCGCAGCCGGGCGTCGCGCTGCTGTTGCAGCTTGGTGTTGGCGATACCCATGCGTTGCGCGTTGTTGGGGTCGGACAGCGCCGCGGACAGGGCCATCGATCGGGTAAGCGCCTCGCTGGAGGCCTCCTCGCCCTGATTTTCCTTCCGGCGCCCGAACATCCCGGCGATCCCGGACACGGCTTGCCCGATCCCGAGAAGGTCGCCCGCGAAATCGAACATGCCCATGTCAGCTTCTCCCGTGTACTTGGCCGTAGATCGTGAATCCGGCGAGAACGTCTGGACCAACCGCGTCCTTGGTGCGGAATGACACCCGAAAATTCTGGCCCCGCCACCGCAGGGGAGTCTTCTGGCCGACAGTCCGGCCCTTGCCGATGGTATCGGTTCCGATGATGAATGTCCCAATGGGGCGGCCACCGATGTCGTCGGCCGCCGTGACGGTCACGGAGTCCACCGAGAGCTGCTCGAAATCGCCGACCGCTTCGATCGTGTAGACCGTTTTCCCACCGACCTCGTAGTTGGGGAGGATGTAGCTGCCGGTCTTGACGCGGGTGCTTTTCTTGGGCTCCTCGAGCGTCAGCCAGCCCGGCTGGTATTCGGTCTCGTAGGGCTCGCCGTCGTCGGAGTAGATCCCTTGGTCGAATGTCAGGATCTTCCCGTTGCTGCCCCCGAACACGATATCGGCATTGTGGCGCACGAACATCGAGCGATAGGCGCCGATGCCGCCGTCGAAGTCGGACCAGCTCGCCCCCGCCGCGACACGCCCGTCCTCGAGTACGAAGTTCGCGTAGTTGTAGACGTAGATTACGGACGCGATCTTGACGAGAATCCAGCTCCGCCGTTGATAGTTGACGACCTGGATCAACCGGTTGTCGAGGGTCGAGCTCGCCACTTCCTTGATGATCGTGCGCAGCGTGTTCTTGAGCTGCTCCGACAGATTGCTGCGCTGCAAGTTCGAGGTGTTCACGAGCAGGCTCATGCTGAGAAGCCCGTCCGGGGACACGAACGCGAGATCGTTGCCGGTGTTGACGAACGCATCGGGCGACACGATCCCCTGCGGGAACAGGCCGGCGGGGGTCAACGCGCTCGGCGTGACGCCGGAGAACGCGAAGACGTTTTTCTCGGTGCCGACGATCAGATAGGTCTGGAACGTCGCCAGCGATTTCGCCGGATCGGCGCCCGGCTGCTGCGCCCCGATCGCCACGGTCACGCTATCGAGGGATGTCGAATCGACGGTGAAGTCCTGGATGTCGTTGGCGCCGGAGGCGATGATGCTGCGGGGATTGCGCGAGTCGATCATCCATGCCCGGCCGTAATGGACATGAATCCAGTCCGCGATCGGCATGGCGCTCTTGAGGAAGATCAGGGAATCGCCCGCCGATGTCGTCGCCACGCGCGGCTGCACGAAGATCCCCGAGGAGAGGATTGAGGTGATGAACATCCCACAATTTTTGGTGGTGTTCTGCACGATGTCGCCGACGCGGGCCTCGGTGTTGAGCCAGTTGGGGACGCGATCGGCGGAGACCGCGATGTAGGTGTTGGCCGCGCCCGTGGTCGTCGAAACGATCGTGGCCACGTTGTCGGGGATGCCGCCGTCATCGACGATGTTGAGCTCGATCGAGTCGTACATTTCGTAGGTTTCGCCGGTCGTCGGCTCCCCGCCGATGCCGACCCCGGAAACCGGAGACACGGTGTTGCCGAAGCCCAGCGCGAGCGCGGACATCGGCGTATGGGTGACGCGGACGGACGTGACGGCGGTGATGATGCCATAGGTGTTGTGTTTGACGTTGAACACCACGTCGCCGATCGTCGCGAAGGTCTGGCTCGCCCAATTCGTGATGTCCGCATCCGTGAGCGCCTGGGCGGATGTGCCGGCCGTGGTGTAGCCCTGCTCCATCAACGCCTTCAGCGTTTGGGGAACGGCGCTCGCGGCGTTGATGTAGACTTGGCGATCATGCCCATTCCAGAACGTCAGCTTTTCGGAGAACTGCACGGCGCGCACGGGCGCGGCGGTCGTGAATGTGTAGATCAGCGTCCAGGACGCGCCATCGTTGCGGTAGACCTTGCCATCGGAGGATGCGAACAGCGTCGCAACGCCATCCTTCTCCACGTATTCATGAATGCCGGTGACAATGCCGGCGTCGGGGAGCCGCGCCGTGAGCGCAGCGGTTCCCTGGCGCTTCTCGGCGCCGCCGGCGGCGTTAATAAACCTGTTCCGAAACCGCGTCGCGTAGTCGAGCGGGATCTCCGTCTCGGTGAAGTTGGTTGCGAGCCCGCGCTTGGCCACTTCATAAATGCGCTCCGAACACATTGCTAAATGCTCCGGTGTTTGTCTGATGTGGCAAGGATCTGTAGCTCGCCCATATCAGCTACGGCTCGTCATGCCGGGCTGGAACCGGGTGAACTCCCCGGTCTTGGCCGACTGCCTCCCCAACGACGAGTTGGCCAGCTTCATGTAGCGGCCCATTTGCATTTTGTATTGCTCGGTTGGGGCGCCGCCGGCTTCGTCCAGGATGGTCGCGGCGAGCAGGCCGGCGACCAGCACGCGGCCGGGGAACGGCACGACCACGCCGTCGTCGGTGCTGGCCTCGAGCCGTGGCGGGAGCGCCTGGAATTTGACGTGCGCGATCGTCCCGGCCGTCCTCGAGCTCGGGCGCGGGAAGATGCCGACGCGCGGGTTATTGAGGCTGTCGATGCCCTCGATGCAGTAGCGCGACGGCGTGCCAAATGAGCCATTGCGACTCAGCATCCGAAACTCGGCCTTGTCGGCGATCGGCTCCAGCGGCGCCACGCGTCCCGAAAGGGAAACCTCCTGGATCGAGTGCATATACCACTTGGCGGTCACGTTCGCGGTGGTCGCCACGGAATAGACGGCCTCGCCGGAAACCAGCGTGAAGGCCGCCGATGCGGTGAGCTCGTTCCACGTCCCCATGTCGAGGAGATCCTCGATCACGCTGTTGAGCTGGTTGATCATCGTCTTAGTGAGCAGGTTGGCCGTCGTCACGGTGACACGCCGGACTTTCATCGAGTCCAACACTTCGTTTACGACTTCGAGAACCGTCATGTAGGGGGAGAGCGGCATTCAGACCTCCCGCGCCCGCATGGTCATCTTGGTGAAGGTAACGTTCGAGATATTGAGCGTTGGGGAGATCATGGGCTCAATGTACGAATTGGCCGTCATCATCACCATCGCCCCTATATGGCCCGCAAACTCCGCCGAGTTGGTGCTCATGCGAAGCTGGATTCCGCTCTTAGCGAGCGATGCTCCATCCTTGCCGAGCCTGACCTCGACGATCTGCGTGACCGTGACCGGCGTGATCGTGAAATCGACCTCCACCTGAATGACCTTGTTCGTGAGCCCGGTATAGGTCAGCCGGCCGGAACCGTTATGCGTGAACTGCGAGAGCGCGACGTCGGACGAGGTGCCGACCTGGGCCTGGACATAGCTGTTGAGCGCGGTGACCGCGACGACCCCATTCGAGACGGCGAAGCATTCCGCGCGCGCGAGGCCAAACAAGTTGGTCGCCGTGAGGGTGACGATCGTGGCCGCCGTCGCGTTGAGGATGGAGAACGTGCCCGTGGCGCCGCCCACCGTTGCCGCCGAGACCGCCGAGAACGTCACGCCGCCGGCGAACGTGACCGCGCCGGAGATCGTCTGCGCCGTCGTCTCCGCGAGGTTGAGCTGCGAGTCGATCAGGTTTGCGAAGTCGGTGCCGGTCGGGCCGTCTCCGGTCTCGAACGCGCTCTTGAGGGTGGCTTTGTCTTGTGAGGCCATGAATCACCCGCTTGGTGGGAAGGGGCCGCCGTCAGGGAAGACGACGAAGGAGCACGCGATTTCCATGGTGCCGATGCTGGCGCCGACGAAAAGGGCGTACCCGGGGAAGATCGGGCGGAGGTTGCCGGCCGCATCGTAGGGGGAGCCAGTGACGCATGACTTGGCGGCAGGCGTCTCCGGGCGCACGAACGGAACAGGAGAGGGATCGGATTTGGCAGTGATGAACCACTGCGGATCGATCGGCTCGTTCTGATCCTTGCGCACATAGAGCCCGTCCCAACGTCGGACCACCTGATCGGAGTAATGGACGAACCCGGACTCGTCATCCTGGACGAGCCAGCGTCCTTTCCGCCAGCGATTGCGTTCTGTCCACCGGGCCACCTGATATCACCGGTATTCCGACCCGGCCTGATTGGCGGCGAACGCAAACGTCCCGGCGCCCGAGGTGTGGACCGTGAAGCGGAAGCACGACACGGCGTCCTGCACGTTCACATTGAAGGTACTGATCGCGCCCGAGGTAATCTTGGTCCATGTCGCGCACGCCACGTTGCGCGAGAGCACCGGGTATTGCGTGAAGGACGCCGATACCGCCGTGGCCTGCCCGGCGCCGGCCGTCTTGTTGAACGCGACCGAGAAGTTTGGGTAGAGGTGGGTGTCGATCGGCCAATAGAAGGTCGCCGATGCGGTGCCGACGCCGGCGGCGCCCTGATGCTCGAAGAGCTTGGTGCGCATCGCCGTTACTCCTTCCCTGTCCAGATTGCAGGGTCCATGCGGGCATAGACAAGCTCGTAGACCGATTGCGTGGACATGATCGAGATCGAACCCGACAGCGAGTGCTGCGAGACGTAGACCGGCAGATCCGAGCCCTGCACGACGCCGCCGGGAATGGTGAAGTTGGCTGTGGTGGTGATGAGCGAATACCGGCCGGCCGCCGAGACCGACGCCGTCCCGAGATTATCGGACGCGAAATCCGGCAGCCCGGTCTTGGGGGTGCCGGCGCGAGATCGCATTTCGCCGGGCATTGACGTGCGCAGGCAAAGAACGATATCGAATAGTGCCGCGCCCACCGGCAGAACGCCGATCAACTGAGACGAAACGACGCCGCCGGTGTTCGGGGAGACCGTGGTCATTTGCGAGAAGCGCGCCCAACCCGCCGCCTTGGGCGGTTCGGATGTCCCGCGCCTGGTCCCGCTACCGAGCGCATTCCTGAATGTGGTCGCCTTCTGCCCGACCGGCCCAAGGAAGCCCGCGCGGTCATCGTAGTGCGTGTAATTGGTCTCGACCGCCATGGTGGTCGACAGCGCCGTGATCGTGCCGGAGGTCGTGAGGATGCTCATGTAGACCGCGGCGGCCGAGCCGGTGTTGTTGCGCGCAAACGGGAGGGTGATCATCGCCGTCGCGAGCAGCGCGGAGTAACGCCCCGTCCCGGACACCGTGACCGAGCCGAGATTGTCGCCGCCGTCGTTGAGCGTGCTGAAGCGGACCAGCGCCTCCGCTCCGAGGGCAGCAGAGATCGCGATCGAAATGCTGGTGATGTGGCCGCCGATCGGGATGGTCGCGACCTGTTGCGCGGTCACGGGCGCGGCCGTGGGGATGGCGCGCTGAGTCTGATGCGCGTAGCCGATGGTGCTCGACAGAATCCCGGTGCCGCGATCGATGCCGGACGCAATCGGGCCGATGAAATGCGTGGCCTGCTCCTTGTAGCCGAGGTTGCCCTCTCTCGGGTCGCGGGAAAGATCAAGACGCGTATAGATGACCTCGATGACGGCGCCCGTACCCAGGGGTGCCAGCGAACCGGAGGTTGCCCCGGTCGAGAAAAAGACATTCGTGGTGCCTGCGCTTGGGGAGGTCCTCCCCAACGGCAGCGCCACCATCGCGGTTGTCATCGCGACCGCATATTTCCCTCGCGCGGAAACCGTAACCTGGCCGAGGTTATTGGTGCCGTCCGCCGTCGTCGCGAACCTGCAAATGGCCTCACCGGCGAGAGCGGTGCGGGACATGATGTTGATTTCCTGCAACACCGCGTCGCCTGGGAGAACGGCGCATAGCAGGCCCGTGACCGGGGCGCTCTGAACCGTGGTCAGCGTCGTGAAGCGCAAGCCCGCGACCGTACGCGTGGCGGGGACTCCGGTATCGATGCCCGACATGATCGGGCCTTGGAATTGCGTCTTGTATGGGACGGGCATTGGAGTTCCTTCAAAAGAGTGGGGCTGGGACCTTCAACCGCGTTGCGAACTGCATCGCGGAGCCTTCCCAGCCATTCAGTCCCTATCCGGACCCAGGAATGCGATGGCTGAGGCTAGCAGCGCCTCGCTGTGCCGCAAGGCCCCTACTCCCCAAGGACGGCAGAGAAGGCCCCGAACCTTCCCGGTCTCATGGCAATGGTCGACAACAAGGGCGATCTTTTTGCCGCGAATGATCGTCTCCTCGGGGCCTCGCGCAAAGGCCCTTCTGGCGATCGTGCATGGCGACATGGTGATGCCGTGCAGTTTTCGACTTTGCAAAGCATGAGGGGCTCCGTTTGATGGGAGCCCCTCTTACCGCTATCGCCGCTTTGTTATAACCCATAACAAAGTGGGGTCAGGCTCCGGCCGACGCATAAGAATATCTCCAATCAGTCACGCCGACGCCGAACCGACCCGTGGTCTTGGTCTTCAAGATCTCGGTGTCGAACTCGTTGTCGCGCGTGATCTCGGCATTGCGACGACGGTAGAACGTCGCGCCCGCCTTGGCGTTGGTCAGGAGGAACCAGGCGTCAGGGTCCGTGAAGAACGGGTTGACGATCAGTTCCACTGCTCCAGCCATCGGGTTTATGTCGTTGTCGGCGGAACCGACAGCGAACTTCGTGCCGAGGATCTTCTCGGCAATGAAGCGATTGGTGGGCGCGACCGCGAGCTTCTCAGGCATCAAGTTGATCTTGAGAAGCGAGTCGTCCTGCCAGTCCATGATGTCGATATAAGCCTGCTCGAGGCTGGCCTGTGTGAGGTCGGCCGCGACCGACGGGATGTTGCGCTGCGTTCCACCGCGAACATTCGGGTGGGTTGACGCGAAGAACGCGGTTCCGTCGGCCGTGAGCATCGTCGAGAAGCCGAGGTTGAACACCGCAGCGGAGACGATTTCCTCGGCCTGCCGCATCGACTCCGCGAGCATGGCCGGGACGTTGTTGATCACGTTGTACTGCTCGTCTTCCATCAGCTCTCGCGTGATGGTCGTGCCGAGCGCGTAGGTCAACATGATGTATTCGCGCTGATAGCCCTGAAGGATGTCCACAAACGCGACCGAGTCCGCGTGGTCCTTCTCGCCGGCAGCGCCGAAGCCGGTGACGCCCTGCTCTTTTTCGAAGGCCTTGGTGGCCTTGCGCAGGATCATCAAGCGCTTCCACAACGGAGGATAGCGCTTATAGGTGTTCGCCCAGATCGTGCTGATGCCGGGCCAGAGGAGTTCCGGGAGGTTGCCTTGTCCTGTGGTCATGGGGAAATTCCTCCCTTACGAGCTGGTAAAGGCGTGAAGCGCAATGCGCACTTCGACATCGATACCCGCGTTGCCCCACGCCGAGGCCAGGGCATACGAGCCGAGACCCTGACGCTCAGTCGGGGAGATACCGATGACCTGGAACGCCTTGATGCTGGTGTCGGCGGAAGCCACCTTGACCATCATCTGGGATGTTCCGGCCGCCGTGTTGATGGCGTTGCCGGTGAGGGAGACGTACTTGCCCACCATCGTCTCAGCCGCCGAAGCGTCGCACTGGACCATAAATGTAGTAGCCTGGCTGTCGTAGACCGCCGCCCATCCCGCCACCGCTGCGGGCAGGAATGGCCCGTTTGTCGGCTGCGTGAAGGTAAGGGGTCGCCCGGAGTCGTTGTAAAGCTCGGAGATAACTCCAAGGCATCGACGGGTGGCGATCGACCCCGCGCTGAGCCTGGCGATGCCGAGGCCGGCGCCGTTGAGTTCGACGGGATCGCCGACCGCGATTCCAGTCTGGTTGCCGGTCGCCGTCACGCGATAGACGCGGGCGCGGGGCTGACCTCCGTGAAGATTGCGAATGGCTTGGAAGCCGAATGGTGCGTCCGTCATTGGAGCGCTCCCTTATTCAATGGTGATTTCGCCATCCACCAGGACTCCGGTGGCGGCCCGAATCTTCTTCTTGTCCCGATCCTTGACGCCCATGAGCTGCTCGTTGGCGCGGTTCTGGTAATAGGCATCCCGCTCACGCGCCATGCTCTCCGGCATCTTCATGAGCACCATGTCCCTAAATTCCGTGATCGAGCCGCCGTCTCCAGCGCCACTCTCGACAGAGCCGGGGCGAGCGTGTCTGGCATCGCCAGTATCCGCCATCGCCCATCCCTCTGCCTTCTTGCGGAGCACGTTCGCGGCGTCCGTGTGGACCCACTTGATCCGATAATTCGGATCTCTGCTCTTGATGGCGAGGGGTGCGGCGGGCTTCCAACTCCGGGTGCCCTTTGCGACTTTCTTCGCCTTCTTCTCGGTCGGCTGCTCTCCGGCGTCCAAATCCGATGCTATCATTTCAGTCCTCCACCGCAATGCCCCTACCCGCGACACCGAGGGCAGTCTTCTGCTTCAGGTATTCCGCATGCGCGTCCTTGGCAGTTTTCGAGACCGAATAGCGCCCGACACCGGTGAACATCCGCTCGGCGATCTCCTTCTCCTGGGCGGTGAGAGCCTGGGGTCCGGCCGCGCGCGGCGATGGCCTGCCTTGGGGAGAGGAGAACGCGCGACGCACGGGAGTCTCGTCTCCGTCGTCGGAGGCATCCTCCTTGGCGATGCGCTTCATGCGCTTGTCGACCTCGGCGAGAATCTCGCGCACCGTCGCGCCCTCCATGTCCTGGCGCGCTGAAATCTTGCGGATCAACTCCTGGGTGGCCGCGAACTCGGCATGATCCCGATGCGCCCATGGCCGCACCGGCTTGTCGTCATCGTCGAGTTCATGCTGCCAGCGGGCGAGGATTCGCAACTCCGTGTCCGTGACCAGGGACTCCGGCACCGGCTCGACCTTGGCCTCCGCATCGGCCTTCTTGGCCTCGATCTTGATCTCGTTGAGGCGCTCGTTGACCTCGGTGAACGCCTTGGTGTCGCCGGTTGCGAGCGCCGTATTGGCTTCCTCTCGCAAGGCGGCCAACTCGTCCCGGGTCGTCTTGTCCTGGTGTGCCGATGTCAGTTTGCCGATCGCCTCGGCGAGCCTCCGGTTCTGGTCCCCGAGCATCCCGAGCTGCCGTTCCACCTTTTCGGAGCGCTCATTGGCCTCCTTGGTGTGGCGGTACAGACGCTTGAACCTGGCGAGGATTTGCGGGTCTTCGATCTCGACGAAGTCGGCGCCATCAGGCTCCTTGGTCTTGACGGGCTCCTTAGACGGCTCTTTGGTCGCGATGGGCGCTGGGGCCGGGGGAACATCGTCGTCATCGATCTCGACGCGATTCGTCATTCTCTCGGTAGCCATCACGCCACCTTTTCGGCGGCATCGTCAGAGCCGGTGATCAGGCCGATGACGTCCTCCTCCATCATAACGAAGTGGCCAGGCGCAAAACCGATCTCCTTCGCTGCCCATTTGCCGAACAGCACCCGGTCGCCGAGCTTGACGATGGCGCAGTCCGCGCCGACGCCGACGATGGTCCCCTCATCCGGGATCTGCTTCTGTTCGACGATCGCTGGAACTGAAAACCCAACTTTCCGCAAGGCCGCGTACTTTTGGGTGATGGTCTGCTGTGCGGTGTCAACCTGCACTGTGATCCGCGCAAAAAGCGGAGTGAGCCTCTTGGCCATGACTTCCTCTGGGGAGTGATTCCCTAAGGGAAGCCTATTGGTTTTCAGAAGCGGCGGAAGGGGGGAGGGTCAGGCCCCCGGAGGGGCCGTCCAGCGGGAGCCGTTGGCGACAAGACACGCGAGGCCATCGGATCGAATGGAGAGGATCGACCAGGAGCCGGAGGAGGAAACCACGATTTCAAGTCTCGCGCCGCCATTGGTCATCGCCGTGGCGATCGGCTTCTCGCCGTATTTCTCCTCGAGCCAACGTAGGAGATCCATGTATGGGCCACACGGGATTTGCTGGGCAGACGCAGCCGTCAAGAAGAGAACGGAGGAGCAGAACGCGACGAGGGGGATCAAACGCATTCTGCTCCTCCTGGCCATCCGAGTGAGGCGCTCGGACGGATCTCGCTAAGTGACCAAGTTGACGCTGCGGATGATGCCGTCTCCGCTATCCCACATTATGCGCACGACCAGGGCGCTGGTGTTGGTGTAGAGAAACGCGCCGTTGCCAAGGTCATACTTGATCAGGTTTTCGACATTGAACGTGCGGCGGACAGCCATGGGGGCGGCGTTCACGAGGGCGTTCATGGCGTCACTCGTTCGCCAGACACGCGCGAAACAGCGCGCGATCCTTGGCTCGCGTGTCGCGCCAGGTCTGGCAATAGTTGTTGTAGCCGCCGGGGGCGCGGGCCGACGCGACGGTCGCCGTGGCGCCCACGCTGTCTGCGGTGTGCGGAGTCGGCGGGTCCGGGGGCGAGGGAGCTGTGGCAGCCGCGAAGGCAGGCGAAGACAGGAGAAGCAGAGCCAGGAGAATGCGCATGTGAACCTCTCAAAGGTAGCGTGAAATCGAGCCGTAGATGTCATCGAACTTCGATGGGTCGGAAGCGGGCTTGCCTAGGACGCTCTGCCAATACTGATGCTCGATCGGCAGTGTATAGGGCTGCGCCTGGGGCTTCCCGTCGTCATCAATGATCCCATTGTTGAGGAGGCGAGCATAGTACCGTTTCACCGGGTCGGATCGAAACCCGGAGTTCACCCCTTGCGTGCCGTAGGTCGAGATCAGCGCGCGGGACTGGAGGTCGCTCATGCCGGGTCCGAGGAAGGACGAGATTTCCTCCGGCACGCCGCCGGCATCGCTGCGGCCGTATTTGGGACCGGGGTTGGAGACCGGCGTCGCTCCGATCGCGCGGCCGACGCGATCTCGGTCATAGCCCGCGTCCTCTCTCCCCATGTCGATACCCGCGAACTGGTCGCCGCCGAAGCGGGCGGCATTGCCGAAATCCATCGCTTCCGCCGGAGCGGAGCCGTAGATCCCCATCGACTGGAGCCCGGAGTTGATCGCGCCGCCGAGCGCCCGGGTGCCCTCGAGCATGCCCCGGCTCGCCATGCCGAGGCCCGGGACCTGCCCCGTCAGCGCGTTGAACATGCCTTCCTGGGTGCGCGGGTCGAATTTGCCCGCCAGGCCAGAGAAGCTGGTGGGGAGTCCGAGCATGCCGGCGAGCTGCGCGCCGAAGCCGTCTTCCACCGGAGAAGTTGGCCCCCTGCCGAGCCCCGGAGAAGTTCCGAGTCCCGGCTCACTGGAGAAATCGCCTTCGCCTGGCGTAGGAGTCCCCACGGGGGATTGTCCGATCCCGGGCTCACTGGAGAAATCACCGCCGCTGACGGCGCTCGCGTCATCTCTCCCCATGCCGATACCCCCGGTCTCACTGGAGAAATCACCACCGCTGTGGGCACCGTCATCAGCGCCGAAATACTCACGCAAGCCGGAGCGCGGATTACGGGTGCCGGAGCCGCCGAGCGCCTTGAGAATGGCCGCCTCGCGCGGGGAGACATGCGCCAGTTCTGTATCCCCAAAGCGTCCCTCGGCAGCGAGGCCTTCGCTCTCTTGGTCACGCGGAATCATGCGGCCCAACGCGGCTTCGAATTGTTGGGGACGACTGCGGCGGCGACGCTTCATGAAGGTCACTTCTCGATGTGGCGGCGGATCAGCACGAACGCGGCTTCCATGCCCTGGGCGCGCCCAAGACTAAGCATGTCCGTCGCCGCGCGATAGGCCCCCACCGTCTCGGCATCCGCGACGGTCTTGAGCAGCCATTTTGTGGCCGGATGACGTCGCCAAATTTCGATCTCGTCGGCGTCCATATCCTTCCACAGGGGCGTCATTTCTTCGGCGCTCCGCCGCTCATGGCCTTGGTGAAGACATCGGCGCGGGCCTTCTCACGGTCCAGCCTGATCGCGGCGCGCGACTCCGCCTTGCTCAAGGCGTGGTTGCCGGCGAGTTCCGAGGTCCGCGCGTCCCGCTCGTGTGCGGTCTTGGCGCGGGACATCTCGATGTCGCTCGACATCTTCGCGCTCTTGAGGCCGGCGTTTTGCCGGGCCATTTCCTCGTTGATGCCCATTTTCGTCATGGCGACCTGGGCATCGACCTGGGATTTCTGCACGATGGCGTCGCTCTCCACCTTGGTCTTCTGGGCGAGCAGGCCGATCTTCTGCTGCTCGTTCTGCTGCTGGCCGGCCATCTTCGCCTGTTCCGCCTGCGCCTTGGCCTGGATCGCCTGCACCTTGGGGTCGGGCTGCGACGGGGGAAGCTCCTTGACGTCCTTGGGGAGGAGCTCGTCGATCGAGTCGAAATCCATCTCCTCGAGCAGCCGGCGCGTGACCTTGAGGAGAACTTCGGGCCGCGATGCGATCAGCGGGTTTTTCAGCGCGAAGTCATAGAGGAATTGGGCGCGCTGGATGCGGGTCTGCTGGCTGGACATGCGCGGGTCGGCCACCGGCATGATCATCATGTCGTCGCGGAAATCCTCCTCCTTGACGAAGGCCTCCTCGGCGCCGGCCGGCGAGATCGCGACGAACCATTCCTCGCCCCGGAAATACAGGCTGTTGAGCCGGTAGACCTTGTTGAGCTCCTTGCTCCACGAGTTGAGAAGGAACTCCTGGACCGAGGTGAACAGCATCAAGCCCTGCTCCACCATGGTCATGATCGTGGTCGGTTGCATGACCTTCTGGATGTCCCCGGAGAGCGCGTCCGTCGCGGCGCCGATGCGCTGGGCGCGGTTTTCAAGCTGCCCCATCGCCTTCATCAAGCCATCGCTGGGAGGCTTGAAGTCCATTGTCTTGATGCCTTTTTGGATCTGCTCCGCCGAGGCCGAGACGGTCTTGAACGATCCCAGCTCGAGCTTCACCGGCCCCTTGGAGACGTTGAGCTCGTCGCTGATGAAACCGCTCATGTTGCCGTGGATGGCGAGCGTCGTGGCGTCGATGTACTGACGCAACATCTTGTTCATGGCGATGTTGGTCTTGCCGATCAGGAAGCCCAGGCCGTAGCCGTAGAAGCCGTCCGGGTTCACCAGGAATCGATAATGCGTGTATTCCTCTATCGGCAGTTTGCCATTCGTGGGGCGGCCCAGATCATCGACGTCGTAGCGGACCTCGATGCGCAGCGTGACGCGCGCGGTCACGTCGACCCACACCTTGTAGGGCGCGGCGATGCCGTCGCCGTCCAGGTCGAGATCGCGATGCTGCTCGACGATCTCGCTGTAGTCCTCGGAGTCCGAGAGCGAGCCCGGCTTGACGCCGCCGTCGCTGTCGGCCTGCTGTTGCTGAGGTTGGGCATTGATGCCCTGCGCCATCGGGACCGGCACGACGGAGAAGTATCCCGCCTTCGCCCGCCAGCGGCCCTCGTTGAGACCAAGGTGGATCAGCTCGGTCTTTCTCGGCACGTCCTCGATGTTCACCGGGCCGGCGCTGTAGGGCACATAGAGGTCCTGCGCGCGCACCGGGCGGACCACGATCTTGTTCATGACCGGGTCGAAATAGGTCTTGGAGAAATCCGAGCCGTGGATGGCGACCCGGAGGAGCATCGCCGACTTCTCCTCCTTGTAGGTCTGGTCGCGCGTGAACAGGCTCCATTGCAGATATTTCCCGACGCGCTTGGCCCGCTCGCTCATCGTGGGGCTCTGCTTGCCGACCGCGAGCGCCGTGATCGGGTTGCGGCTGGGGAAGAACGCCTTATAGGCGCGGGCCTGGAATGAGTTGCAGCTTTCGGTCAGGAGCCCGATCGACTCGTCCGACGAGTTCTGCCAAGGCGGATTGATCGGGGCGTCGCACTGATTGTAGACCGCCACCCAATCGGCGTGCATCGAGTCCCACTCGGCGCGGCTCGAGCGGTCGGCCTCGAAATCCTCGACGCAGATTTCCGCGATCGCCGCCAGATCGGCCTCGGGGAGGGAGTCGGCGATGTTGACGAGCATGCCGCTCAGTTGTTTCGGCGCCTTGCGGGGCTTCTTGATCTTTGAGGAGTCGCCGCGAAAGTTACTGGAATCAACCATTCTTCACTCCGAATCCTGAGTTGAGTCCCTGCCGGAGCCTACAGCCTTCCGGGCCCCGCGTGAACCGCCCGGCTAGTATGAGTCGATCTTGGGGAGTTTGCCCTTGGTGTTCTCCCACAGGAAGGCCACCATGCCCTCGCCATGCGAGTCCCAGGGAATCCATGGCGCTTCCTTCATGAAGCGGGTGAAGTCCTGCGCCTGGGAGAGAATATCCCGGTCAGTCAGGAACTCCTTGTGGGCGCCCTGAACCGCCATATCCATCATCACATATTTCGGCGTCCCGTCCTGGTGGCGGGCGTTGCGATCGACACTGCTGTGATCGAGGTGGCAGGAATCGAAGCCGTACAACCCGATCGACCCGAAGCCGAGGAATTGCCAGGCGAGCAAAACGGTCCTCCCCGCCGACGAGGTGCCGCCTCCCATCAGCATCGCGGCGTGCTCCGGGGGCAGGACCTTCTTCTCGTCCGCGCCTACGGCGGCATGCCAGCCGATGATTTTGCCGCCGCTGTCCAGCAGCTTCTTCGTGACGCTGGGGTGGACCATCGACGCCACGAAATAGCGCACGCCGGGATGAGCCTTGGGGATGAGGTCACGACGGGAATGGCCATGAGTTGAGGTGCCCTCGTGCTCGCGAGGATCGAGCAGCACGCATCCCCAGGGGATGATGCCGCTGGCGATCAGGTGTTGATGCGCGTGCTTGACGCACAGCACATAGGCGCCGGCCGCGATCTCTCTGCGGATCTCCGCCATGGTCTCGGGGAAGTGAATGCTGGGTCCGCCGGAGACCACGATGGCGCGGTTGCGGTGGGGATAGGTGTTGGTGATCCATTTCGACATCAGCAGCATGTTGGCCGTGATGTTCGCGTGGATCTCCTCGTTGCTGACGCAGTTCTGCGTTTGCAGCAGAAAATTCGTCTTGTAGGCATCCTTGGAAAGCTTGGTGACATCGCTCTTGTTGATCGGCGCCAGCATGCGGTGGGTGAAGATCGGAATCGATACGGGGATGTTGGGGAAACCCGCGGGAACCGCGATATGGATGAATCCCTTGACCGCCGTTTCGATCGAGTCGAACACGATGAGGTCATTGACCACCGAGTTGACGCCATGAAGCGTGTCGTCGATGTGAGACCCATGGGCATCGGCGGTGTAGTAGCCGTCATAGATTTGCAGCGTGTTCGCGTATTTGAGAACGGTCTGTCTGATGTTATCGATGCCGTGCATGCCGCATTCGATGATGACGACGGACCCGGCCTCCGGGGCTGTCCTGGGCCACAGACAGGGCTTCGCCTGGATGCGGGTCACCCCCCTGCCGGCCGCCAGCATGCCCAGGATGCGCTCATTCGAGCACGGCGGAAGCTCGGTGAACTTCCGGTTACCTTTGCGATGCGTGAAGAACGAATGCAGCGGGCTCACCTCGAACGCGTCGAGGCCGTGCTTGCCGCCGCCCCTGGGCGCCAGATCGAGCCATTTCGAGCCCTTGGCCTCCATGTGCGCGAGCACCGCCGCCATGAAAACATGGCTGTCGTGGTGCTCGGCCATTTGGAGCACCGCGTCGCTCGTGTAGAGCTTGATGAAGCCTTGCAGGAACTCGATGCCGCCACGCCTGAGATTGAACGCCATGAAGCCGCATTCCGGAGCCGACGCGGTGCCGGAGCGGGAAAGCAGGACGCCGTCATGATCCTCCAACAGGATCGAGTCGAGAAACTCCTCCGTGATACGGTCGCGCGTGGTGACGTCGCCATCGAGCCAGATCAGCCAGTCCGTATCTACCGAATCGATCGCGACCTTCAGCGCGAAGACCTTGTGAGCGAAACGAACCAGATCCATACGAAAATCATAATCATGGTCATGAGGATTCATCCTCCGGTGCGCGTGGCGAGCCATGAACGCGACGAACTCGGGATCTTTTTCGAGTTCCGCATCGGTGATGACGACCGGCCGCATGCTCGGCGGCCAGAACCGCGCGGCGGAGGCGGACCAGTCGTCGCCATAGAGCGCGGCGCCCGCCGGTGACCACGAGGTCACGACCATGACATTTCTGGTCTTGTTGGGGATTCCGAGAGCGGCTCCCCAATTCATGGAATCATTCATAGGCGCCTCTGACCTTCATCATGTGATCGTATTCGTTGTTCCACAGCCCCGAAAACGGGACGTTCTTCATGTGCTCAAACCACGGCCCGCCGTCCGTATAGTGCATGAGCTTCGGCTTGATGGCGTGCTTTGTGTGCCCAACGAGGAAGTTCCAGCCCGGCGACAATTCACCGATCTCGTTGTCATCGAGCCACGAGAATTGATGCAGGTCGCGCCCCGGGGAATGGTTGATCAGATTTGCCGTCAACGCCCTGTTCGAGGCGTGGCCGCAGTTGAACGCGATGACCGATGACCAGTTCTTGCGCGGATACGCGATCTGCGGCTGATCGTCCATCTTGGTTTCGTTCTGCGGGATATGGTTCTGCTTCACGACCATGACCGCCCTGGCGGGGTTGAACTCGAGTTTCATTTGCCCGATGTCGGCGAGCGCCAGGATGTCGCAATCCATGAACACCGCCCAGCCTTTGAAGTTCATCAACAGCGGGACGAGGAACCGGGTGAACGCGAACTCGGTGGCGAAGGGGCGGCCGTCGCGCAGATCGCGGAACCTGCCGTTCACGGTGTCGATGATCCAAGGTCGATCGAACAATCCTCGCGCACGCAGATCCTTGTGCTTTAGGGGTTGGATGTGAAGCGGGATCGAGGATTTGCGCTGCAAGGAGAACGCACAGACATCGTAGGCGTCGCGCTCGCGCTCGTCGTAGCCGATGAAGATTTCCATGACGTCGCTCATCTTGGGACCTCGAACAGGGGGAATTTCATTTCGACGATCAGGTTGATAAGCAGCCGCGGGAAGGGGCCGGGCAGGCGCGGCGTGACGTCGTGCAGGGAATGCGGGGTTTGCAGGAACGCGATGCCGGTGTCGACGCCATAGGGCACGGTGAGGATATGGCGATAGGGAATGTCCGGCGCGAGATCGGTGGTCCGTACGAATTTCGGGTTCTCGGCGGACAGAATCCGCAGATCACCGCCCTGCTCGTCGCCCGGGTCCTTCTGGTAGAGCAGCATGGCGATCAGCTCGCGCGGGTTGTCGATATGGGGGATGCTGACCTTCCCAGGCATGGTTGCCGGAGTATTGATGCCGATTTGGAAATCGAGAAGCACGTCGGCCCCGCTGCTCATGTAGCGCCGGCCGGCGGTCCACTCGTCGATGGGCTTCCCCACTCGGCTCTCGATGTCGGGATAGCTGGCGAGGATCGCGTCACGGAAGCTTCGGAGATAGAAATCGGACCAGTAACTCTGCGAGGTGCAGGCCGCGGCCAAGACCTTCCATGCCGGGGCGCGGAAGGTCGTGAGGATGGTGTTGACGCTCATGTCCACGCGCACATTGGGACGGGTCTCGTCGCCGGCGATGTCGCGCCAATCAGGGCGCGGGATGCCGATCTCGTGGCGCAGGATCGCGAACGGAAACGGCGAGGTGGATAGGGCGACGATTTCAAGTTTCATAGGCGATGCGCATCCCCGTGGACTCGATGTCCGCCAGATAGCGCCCCTGAATGGGCGCGCGAAACGGCGTGTCCTCGGTCTTGCGCAGCGCAACGACCAGGAACGCCTCCTGTTCGCCGATCTGATTGCGTACCTCCTTCAATAGCGACGCGGCCTGCTTGCCATCAAACGCGTGGAGGGAGCCGGGCGCTATCTCCACGTAGCGACCATCGCGGCCACCGATCCAGAAGAACTCGAACGCGTAGTGATTCGCCGCCGCGAGATCGCGGAACAGGATCGGGTTGTAGTTGAAGAAGCCATGATTGATCCACGGCGTGAAGGGCAGGATGTGCAGCATGCAGTTTTTCGAGAGCTCGTGGATGGTCCTGAACAACTGCGCCTGGTTGAAGATGTGTTCGCTGGTGCCGTTGTTGACCACCAGATCGCGCGGGGGGAATCTTGGACCCTCGAGCGGATGATTGAGGTCCGCGATGTCGGCCTCCATGTTCGAGTTAACATCTATCGCCCGATAGTTGCAGCCGAAGGAGCGATAGAAGTCGCCGGTGCTCTTGATGGCCCGCCAGCCGGTGGCGGTGAAACGCTGGTTGCCGATGTCCCACATGCTCTCTGCCGGCTGTTTGCGTAGCAGGGCCGTGGCGGCCATGCAGGCCAGTGTGTGCTGGGTCACCGCGTCACCAGGGTTTGCTTGTGCTCGCCATTGGCGAGCCAGCCCGATGGTTCCTTGAAGATCACGCCGAACCCCATGGTGGATTGCGGGGTGCTGATCATCAGGCAGCGCGATGGGATCGACGCCGCGATCTCTCCCCAAAGCTTCTGGACATCGCGATGGTTGATGTCGTGCAACACGATCATCTTCCTGGCCATGGGGCCGTAGTTCTTCATGTCGGCCGAGACAACTTCGTAGCTGTGCCCGCCATCGATCATGACGACATCGTATTCGCCGCGCGCCCTCTCCACGGTCGCGGGATCGGTGCTGTCGCCGCAGATCGCATGGGCCTGGGTGTGGGCCACCGCTTCATCGAACAGCGCCTTGCTCTTGGCCTCGCAGATATCGACGACGGTGAGCGTGCCGTCGACCACGCCGGCCAGGACCCACAGGCTGCCGCCGTTGGACGTGCCGATCTCGAGATAGCTCTCGCAGCCGATTTCTCTCATGAGAGAGAACAGCGCGAACAATTCGCGTTTCTCCTGCACGACGGTCGGCAGTCTCTTGCAGGAGGCTTCCCAAAGCTGTTCAAATCTTTCGTTCACGCCACGTCTCCGGGGTTTTGTCGTTGATGATTTCGAGGGGAAGCGAATAGTCGAACGGCGACGCGATGATGCTGTTCGCCATGTCTCTCAGGCATTTCTCGAGATTGCCTTTTGGGGAGAAGCTCAGCATCAGGCGCGCCTTGTTCGAGCTGCAAGTCGCGATCTTCATTTCGAGTGGTCTCGCCGGATAATAGGTCGGCTTGCGCCATGCAAGATGCGCCGCCGCGTGACACAGCCGCGCGAGCTCGTTGATCGCGATGCCGTCGCCATCGGGGCCGATATTGATGATCTCCCCGTCGACGTTCCAGTCGAGCATCCTGACCAATGAGCTGATGCAATCCTCGATAGGGGAGAACCGCCTGACCTGATTGCCGTCGCCGTAGATGATCACCTCTTTCCCGGAGAGGATGCGATTGAGCATGATGCTCGCGACGTTACGGTAGGGGTCCGTGTATTTCTGGCGCACGCCGATGATGTTGTGCGGCACGGCGATGACGTGCTCGAAGCTGTGCGCGCGCGCGAGAATCCGCAGAGTGTCCTCGGCGGCAAGCTTCGCGACGCCATAGGGGTCAAGCGGAGCCGGGGTCATGTCTTCGTCATAAGGCGCTCCCCACTGCTCCCCATAGCGCGCCATGGAGCTTGCGAAGATCACGCGCTTGACCTTGTGCTGGGCGGCTGCGGAAAACACGGCGACGCTGCCCTGGAAGACGCTGCCGGCGACCAAGGCCGGCGAGAACACGCTGAGGCCCTCGTGGGGATGGCAGGCGAGGTGGTAAACGATCTCGGGACGCATGATGTCAAACACGCTGTGCATCAGATCATGATTGCGGCAATCGGCCCTCGTCATGCCCGCTTTCCCCGGCACGTTGCGCATGGCCCCGCCGCTCAGATCGTCGATGCCGGCGACCGTGTGCCCTGCCGCGATCAGGGCGTCGGCGAGGTGGCTGCCGAGGAAGCCGGCGATGCCGGTGATGAGAACTCTCATGCTCGGGTCAACCGGCGCAGGATCGCAGCGTCGGCCTCGCGATAGTGTTCGGACATCCCAAACAGCGACTTGTCCCGCTCGTGCCAGACACCGCGACGGATGCGCGCGTGCGTCTCGTCGATCACACCGGTGAGCTTGACGGTATCGTGGCGCACCATGATGTCGTGGGCGTACTGGAAGCGGCCGATGCGATGACCTACCGACTCGGTCCATGTGTCGACGCACCAGTGATGGAAGATCGGCGGGCAGAAATAGCCCAGGGCCGCGATCCATTCCTTGCTCACCGCATAATGCGGCACCGCGCCGTGCGAGCGTCCGTCGTTGAATCCGACCGCCAGGATGCGATCCGAAAAGCGCACGAAGCGCTCACGCAGCATTTCGTCCCAGCCTCGCGTCTCGAACAGGATGTCATCGGCGCCGAGGATCACGATGTCGGCGCCGTGCGAGAGCGCGTAGTCCGCCAGCGCGTTCCACTTGAACGTTGTGGGGGTGTCGTCGGGGAACAGCAGGACGGGCGCCACGGGATGGGGCTGGGGATCTCCTCTCTCGAGTCCGACATAAACCTGGGCCGCGTCACCGATGCTGTCGATGGCGCGGCCAAGCTGATTGGGGCGTCCCCGGGACGGTATCACCACCGCGATGCGCATTGCCTTTGTCTTGATGTTCGATATCGCACTCTGAGGCACTGCGATCGATATTTTCATGAAACACCTCACCGGATGCAGAATTGTGATCAGGCCATTCGACAGCCGGTGGCGATGGTCTCCTGGGTATAGGGCTGCCATCCGCAGCGGCGCTCGATGGAGGCCGCAACCAGTTTCTCAAGATGGGTTTCCCGGACGAAGACCGTCGTGCGATCGAGGCCGGCGAGGTTGATCACAGGGGTGGGGAACAGGTCGCCGAGCGTGGTGACGCCAGGGACCGCGCCTTGGATCTCTCGGTTAGCCAGCGCGCGGATGCCGTACACCGAGTCCGTGAAGCAGTGCAGGTTGCGGTGGGGCTGCCTTGAGGAGCCGCCGCGCAGGATGCCCTTCTTGGGGTGCTTGACGTTGCCCGGGTTGTGGATGCGCAAGCCGGGGGTTGGATCGTTGACGAGCGGGTCGAAAATGTCCACGGGATTATCCTTTCTGGCCAATGAGTCGCTTGAGAACGCCGAAGCGCATGTACACGCGCGGCTCGATTATAGGCTTTCCCGGCGGTGGGTCGACCCTCACGACCAGCATGTCGGCGCGTCCGAGCCAGCGCTCGCCTGTAGCCCATGCGTCCTTTTTCCTCTGTTTGCATTCGACGATGGCGTGTGAACCATCCGGCAGGGTCATGCTGACATCATGAGGGAAGGCCTCGAACGCGCCTGAGCCCGGCTGGCGGCGAGCGGCGAGACCGATGTTTTGCAATTCGGCCGTGACCCATTGCTCGAGCTTGCGGCCCTTGGCCTTAGCCGATTTCGCCTTGATCATGAGACCTACTTATTTTCTTGGTTATGATTTTGACCATGCGTTTCATTCAGCGGACAAGTAATCGAATGACCACCATGCCGAGGAAGGCGCCTACGATGGCGACATAGGCGGGCGTGGGGATGCGGGAGAGCAGGCCTCTGATCTTGTCCATTTTTCACCTCGGGATGGTTTGATTGTCGAGCATGTGCTCATAGGCCAGGCCGGTGCGCAGTTCGATGAAATCGAATGTTCTGCCGGCGAGATAGCAGAATAGGACTGAGCGGGAGTGTTTCCAATCTTCATCGGGGAGAGCCGCCATCCCGTTGGACCACAGGGAATCCACCCAGGTATTGCGCACCTCGAGCCCGAGCTCCAGGGCATGAAGCCCGGCGGCCGAGTTGAAGCTGACGAACATCCCGACCTCGGAGCCGACGCCTCTCTCGCCCTTCAGGATTTGGCGGACGGGGGCATTGGGAAAGTCCGCATTGAGCTTCGCGATCTGCTTGGCGTCGAAATCCCCCGGCAAGCCGTAATAGGCCGCCATGTAGGAACTGGGAGGCTGGTAAAGTATGGTGTCTGTTTCTCGCCATCCCCGCCTGGCTTGCAAATTGAACAACCCTCTCGCCACCAGGAGTTCGGCGCGAACGAAGTCCTTCGGAGTCGGGGCGCGGACTTGCCGCTGGACCTGCGAGTTCAGCGAAAACCGAAAATACCCCTCCTTGACGGAGTTGAGGTTGCCTGTGCGCCCCCAAAACCCGTGATCGACGTGGATGAAATCCTTGTTCATGAGCCGGCACAGGCGATGCAACTCCTCCCCGCCGCGCAGGATGCCGTAGCAGAGATTGACATCACCCAAAGCCCCCTTGGCGAGTTCTGAGAGCGGCTTGGCGTCGCCGAACGCACGCGCGAGATTCTCCCCAAGGTCATGGGGCGCGCTATCCGGATACCAGAAGATCAGGGTCATGGCTCCCTGGCGTGATTCATGCTGATTCCCCCTATCGTCTGCGTCTCACCGAGTAGGGATCGCTCGACAGGCCTCCTGTCATTTCCCTACCCATTTCGAGAACCTCCTCGAGTTCACGATCCGCCTGTGTCGTCACCTTACTCCATGTTCCCAGGGCAAAGGCAACTTCGTCGTAACAATTAAGGACGATGACGCCGCCGTGAACCGTGAACATCGGACAGCCGTCAATCGCGAGGTTGTAGACGCCGCTTTTTCTCCCAGGCCGTGTGATAGCCAGGATGGGCAGATCTGAACTCGCGCTGCTGGCAGCGAATCGAGCATAGACGGCGTACACGAGTTTTCGCCAAGCCCTCTTTGCCGCAGACACGGCATGAATATGGAAAGCGCGCGGGGCGATTCTGGATTCGTTTGGCGTGAGCGGCCTTGATCGCGCGGGCAAGGAGTGGGGCGTTTTTTGGGTCTCGGCATTCGAGGTTGCCGATATCGTTGTTCGCGGGGTCGCCGTCGACGTGATGAATGTGGCAGCCCTTCGGAACGGCGCCATGATGATGCGCCCAGACCATGAGGTGAAGACGCCGGCCGCGACGCTGATAATAGCGGCCACAAAGCCAGTACTTTTCGCCGTTGAACTTGATGGCCATGAGACGAGGAGCCTATCACCGAATTGAAGCTCATCAAGACGAACAACGCCGCGCGCAGTGAGAAATGGATGGTTGCCAGTAGCCGCGATGGTCTTGTGTTCGATTTCAACCAGCCAGATTTCCGCCACTCCCGAGCACCAAGCCTTGCGCACGCGCCGCCAGCCGGCCGGGGTCCATACCTCGTCTCCGGCGATGATGTTCTCGATCTCGATGACGCCGGATAACGTCTGCACCGGTGTCCCGGCCACAAAGCAATGGTCCTCCTGATGCCGAGTCGCGGGGCCCTTGTCGGGCTCGACATCGTCGAGGATCAGGCTCGGCACCGTGCGCCAGAAATGCCGGCAGTTCTCGGTCACGTAGAAGCCCGGACGCCAAGCAGAGCGGTCCTGCTCGCCGACCAGGCGCGAGACCATCGTGGTATAATTCGCCTTGCGATCGCGACGTCCCTGGCGAAGCACGATGCGCCCTTGCGTGGCGACGCGCATATTCTGTTGGGGAGAGGGCCCGTCCTGGCTTGCCCACATTTGCGGATCTGAAACCCGCACATCGATCGGCGGCAACTCCATTTCCGCTTCCAGGTCCAGGATGCCCTTGGCGACTTGCGCGGCGCTCATGCGGCAGCCGGCGTCGGCCTCCCCATTCCAGCCATACCATTCCGCAAACCGCACGATGGCCCCGGGGGCGAGATAGACCTCAGGCCAGCGCCCCGACTCCTTGAGGAGCGCACCCTCGCTCACCGCATACCAGCCGACCGAGAACGGCTTTGCGGTTCCCCAATCCATCGCCATGACGTGGGTCCAGTGTCGCGGGGGCCGGAACGGCCGGAGCATGTGCTTGGTCCTGTCCAGCATCGAGAACGCGGCGCCGGAGATCACATCCCAATCTCCGTCGCGCAGGGCCCTGGCGCGCTCGAGGGACAGCGCCGTGAACGAGCCTTCATAGGACTGGGTGTCCAAATGCGGGTTGTCGTCCATGCGGGCCGGGATATAGACGCTTGTCCAGCCGGGATTGAGCTTGGTCTTGGTGGTCTGATCATGGAAGACGTGCATCGGGGGCGCCTGATCTATGAACACCCGCCGGAGGAAATTATGTCCGGGGCCTCCGGGATTGCTGCCGATCGCGATCCTCGGGAGAACATCGGCCTGAGCCGGCGCGAACCCCCCCAAGCGGACTCGTGTGCGCAGGAATTTGAGCTGGTCCTCGAGGAACAGGGCGCCCTCGTCGATCCCGAGCCAGTGCATTTCGCTGCCCTGGTATTTGAAGATGTCGTTGAGGTCTTCGGCGAAGCAAAACTGCATGAAGCTGCCGTTGTGGAACAGAAGCTTGCGATCGGTCTCCCGCCAGACCGCGACCTCGGGCGGGATCTGCATTTGCTGGATGGGGATCAGGTGGTTGTCCTTGAGCTCCGGGTAGGTTCGCCGGAACAGATATCCCTGGCATCCCGGATTTTGCAGGCAAGTGAGGATGCCGTCCATGCGCAGCGCATGCGATTTCCCACCGCCGGCCGCCCCGCCATAGAGGATTTGCCTCGTCTTGACGGCATGGAAAACCCGCTGTTTCTCGGACGGCGTGTAATCGAGCTTCCACGTCGCCATTACGTCAAACCCTTGGGGAGATCCTCGGCCTTGGGAAGCAGGACCGCTTCGCTGCCTGAAGCTATCCATTTTCCGCCGACGTACTCCACCCCCGCGTCCGGCGTCAGATCGATCACCCCGGCGCTCGAGGCAATCGCCTGGTCGCGTGAAACATTGATCTCGATCACCAGCTTCTCCTTGCCCGTCACCTCGTCCGGCTTGAACTCCGCCCGCGCAATCCCGCGCTCGAGCAACCACGCCGCCGACTTCCAATCCTTGTCGGCGCTGATCTTGTCGATCATCGACTCGGCCGCCATCGCCCTGGCCTGCAAGAACATCTGGTCCAGCCTCGGCTCCCGCTGCCGATACGCCTGACTCGCCCGCTCCGTGATCCCCGCCAGATCGCACGCCAATCCCAGCGGCATGCACTTCGTCAGATTGTTCAGCACATTCGCCAGCTCCACCTTCGGAAACATGTCTCCCCACTCCGGCCGCGTCACCCTATCCAACGCCTCCACCCAAGCCTGCGGGGTGCTCTTTTCCTGCCAAGTGCGCTCAGATTCCGGCCGCCGAGGAGGAGTGCCCTCCGGGACCTTGAAGAACTTCCCGGGTGCCTGATGCCTCTCCACGAGCGCCTGCGTCCGCGCCACCCGATCCCATTCCCCCTTCTCTGCACGATAAAGAATCGCGCGCGAGGTAATAGGATGCCGCGCCGATATTTCCCCAATCGAGGAGCCGGCTTCCCAGAGGATCCGGATGTTGGACCAGTCAACAGGGATAGCACCCTTTGGGGGTCTGCCGCGCATGCTCGTATTTCGCATTTTTTTCCTGGTTTGGAAAGAGGCACGCGGGGGGATGGCCAAAGCCGCCGCGCTCGCTCGAGAAAAAACGGACATGCCGGGTGTCGAAAAATTCACGACCGCCTGGCGCAATTCGGCGCATGTGTGGGGAGCGCATACCTGGTGGCTGGGCTCGGCATGGCAGGGCACCGGGTGCTCGAGTTGTTGACGGCCCACAAAGCTGCTCCCCAAGGCTCTCCCCAAGGCTCTCCCCAAGGCTCTCCCCAAAGCTGTTCCCCAAGGCTGTTCCTCGAGGCTGGTAATTTCCGATTGGTAATTTCCGATTGGTAATTACGGGGTGCGTGATGGGTGGATGATGACGTGTCTTCTGGTTGACGGTTGCTGGTTGCTGGTTGCTGGTTGCCGGTTGACGGTTGACGGTTGGTGTCCATTGACGGTTGAAAGCTGCGACCAGCCGCCAACGCCAGCAACCGCCCAAGCTCACGGGGTGTAGGTACTACTCTATAGTAGATGACGTTGAGTCCAGGTGTTTCAGGGCTTTTTCCTTCGACACCGCCCGCTCAGCGACCGAAAAGTGATCAATCGCTACTACCGCGAGCTCGGCCCGGCAGCGGAACGGGGCGCGACCGTGACCCGATGGGGACTCCCCATGGCCGACCCGTTAATTCCGTCGTCGGAAATTACATGCGGAAATTACATGCGGGCATGCGGAATTATCGCTGCTCCCCACCCGCTCCCCATGATCTTCTCCCCATCGGCCGCTGACACGGCGCGGCCGCTAACATGAGGAGAGCCCCAAATGACTAAATCCAACGTCAAGAGCCTCTGGAGCCTCGCCGGGGCCGACCTCGCCGGGGCCGACCTCCGGGGCGCCAGCCTCCGCTTGGCCGACCTAGCCGGGGCCGACCTCGTCGGGGCCGACCTAGCCGGGGCCAACCTCCGCTTGGCCAACCTCTTCGGGGCCGACCTAACCGGGGCCGACCTAACCGGGGCCGACCTCCGGGGCGCCAGCCTCGCCGGGGCCGACCTCCGGGGCGCCATTCTCACCGGGGCCGATCTTCGCGGGGCCAACCTCCGCGCGGCCGACCTAGCCGGGGCCGACCTCGTCGGGGCCGACCTAGCCGGGGCCGCCATCGTCGGGGCCGACCTCACCGGGGCCGACCTCCGGGGCGCCACTCTCCCCACGGCCAACCTATGGCGCGCCGTCGGGCTGAACGCATTCGGCGCGCAGCTAGAGCGCTAGACGTTGCCGGCTACCGCTCCAACGCGGGCGCGGTAGCAGGGAACGCCGTCGGCGAGTCCGATAACCTGAGGAGAGACCCAAATGACCGAGCCCGAGACGAACGACTTCGCCAACTACGGCCGCTTTTGCCGCGCCGCGCGCGATGTAATCGACCAGCTAGCCGAGTATCGCGACGTTTTTGAGACGGCGGCCGACTGGGACGCCGCGAGCCTAGCAGTCTGGCAGGAATACGAGACAATCGAGGGCGACTATGGGGTCAATCCCGCCCGCATCGACGAGATCATGTGCGCGGCCGCTATGGCGATGGACGCGGAAGCGACCCGCCGGAGCACAACCAGATTGATAACATTCACCACGTCCGCTGACGTGCCGAGCACGATGAGCGGTCATCTAGACCGATTTGACAATGACGACGATTGGGACGCTGCGTGCCTAGCAGTATGGCGCGCCGCAGAATACCGCGCCGGGGCGTATTGGATCGCCAAGGACGCCGCCGATTTGATCATGGACAACGCGGTAGAAAACCCAGCGCGTTAGACGTTGCCGGCTACCGCTCCCCATCGGCCGCTAACGCAACGGCGAAACCCAACGCCAGACGCAACAGGAGAACTGACCGTGCCTCGTCTAGTTGTTCCCAGCAATGCGTCGCCACGCCAACTTTGCTCCATGGCGCGCATCCTGCCTGGCACGCTGACCGCGATCAGCCTCGATTGCCTGCCTGGCGGAGATATCCCAGTCAGGACAGCGGTAAAATACTACCTGATCGCGAGCGGATTCCCGCGCGACGACGTTAAAAACGCTTGGGGATTCAGAGCCCTGATAGAGGCATTCAACGGCCAAAAATGCGTTGACGTCTACTCTTCGGACGCCTGGTCTGGCCACGAACAGCCAACCCCAATCCCACAACAGAAGGAACCGGCCATGCCTGATCCCTATATCCCGCCGCCAGTCCGACAGCCGGAACCTACGCCAGAGCCTACGCCAGCGCCGAAGGCAACTGGTAGCCTGGACGCGATCATCGCGGAGATTGCCCGAGGCGAAATCGATCGCGCTCTAGCCAACCGGCCGACGCTGGACGAAGCGCGCATCAGAGAGATAGCGCGCGACGCCGCGAACGTGACACGCGTCGAAATCGTGCTGCCGGGTGCTGACCCGGAGACAATCCCAGGGAGCCATCACAGGCAGTTCCCAACACTGCTCCGGCTCACTGGCCTTCGAATGCACGTCTACCTGCACGGGCCCGCCGGCTCGGGCAAATCGACAGCCGCAAAAAACGCAGCTCTTGCGCTCAAGCTTCCGTTTGGCAGTACGGGCAAAATCGACAGCAAGTATGACCTTCTCGGATTCCGCGACGCGCATGGACGCATGGTCAGAACACAACTCCGCGAATCCTGGGAGTTTGGCGGGTTGTTTCTTTTCGACGAATTCGACCGCAGCGATCCGTCCGCGGGCGTCGCTCTAAACAACGGCCTTAGCACAGGCGCTCTAGATTTCGCCGATTGCACGGTCCCAAAACACCCAGATTGCGTGATCGTGGCCGGCGGCAACACCACGATGCGCGGCGCTGACCGAATCTATGTGGCCGCCACATCGCAGGATGGATCAGTCGTAGACCGATTCAAATTCATCGATTGGCAATACGACGAGGACCTAGAGAGCACGCTAGCAGGCGAGGATTCCGGCCCGTGGGTCTCATACGTTCAGAGAATCCGCCGCTCCGCCGCCACGCTAAAAATCGACCTGATCGTGTCGCCCCGAGCGTCAATCGATGGCGCAAAATTGCTTCGCGCGAAATTCTCGCAAAACGAGGTTGAGCAAATGACAATCTGGCGAGGACTTGATCCCGCGAGTGTCGCCAAAATCAAGGCCGCCGCCGGAGCGCAATCATGAACCGCGCGCCGTTTCACTCCAAATCGCCTGACGTAAATCTGACCTGGAGCGAGTTCGTCGAATTCGTCGACGATCCGCAGCGACACGCCAAAGCGCAAAATTCTTCGCACGATTCAGCGAAACCCGGATTCCGTAGCCTCGCGTCGTGGGTCGACATGGTCAGCGCCGCTAAGCACGGTTGGCCGGAGGGGTTGGAAAAAATCCAGCGATCGCTTGTCACGGCGCGCGCCGTTGTGGGCACTGCACGCCGGGCAATCGATCGCTATGACGTGGGAGGGGAGCGGCCACATGTACCGCTCGCCTGCGCTGGAGAGCCACGATCAATGGTCCGACGCGCGCCCATACTCCAGCGAGTCCGCCCATCAATTCGCATCCTGCTCAACATTACTGCGGGATTTACCATTCCAACGTCATACCTGATCAATCGCGGCGCGGCCGTGTTGGCGTGGTGCGATGCGCTGGAAACGGCCGGATACTCGACCGAAATTACAACGGTACATGCTTGCGATCACATGGCAATGGCCATGAGGTATAGAGTCGAGGTAAAGCGCGCTGGCGATAAATTCGACATTGACCGGCTTTCGTTCGCCCTCGCGTGCCCGGACTATATGAGACGCGCTCATTTCGCGATGCAGGAAACAGGCGAGTACTCGCACCGGTGCACAACACATGGTGGCTACGGCCACGTGGCACGGGCGACGCCCGACGTCGGACAGGTGTACGTCCCAAGCGTGGCAAGCGGATCACGGGCATTTGCGACGCCAGAATCCTCGGCCATAGCAATTCGCGACATTATCGCGGCCGATTACCCCGGGGTGACAACGTGATCGTCTATCTGGTGCGCGTCATGTTTTGGGGAGCGTTCGCTGCGCTCATCCTGGCCAGACTGGCCTATCTGTATCTTTAGGGATTCCTGATTTCGCATTGCAGACCTGCAACAAAAGCACTTCGCAAAGCCGGCTCTATAGTTCATGCTCATTTTTGCGAACACCCTGACACGGAGAGAAAAATGACCAAGTATGCATTCGGCGCACAGTACTACCGCGACGCATTTCCTTTCGCGTCCGACGACGCCACGCGCCTACGTCTCACTGGCGTCCTGTACGACGCGGGCGGGACGATCGTCGCGACCGATGGGCATACGCTGCTAGCGGCACAGCCCTACGCGGCTGACCACGTTGCGCCGCCGCGTGACGTGATCATCCCGGCGAGCAAGGCGCTGTTCAACGCGTGCAAGGCCGCAAAGCGTGATGCGACCAAGTACTACGTCGTGATTGATCAGCCTAACCCCACGAGCCGCGACGTCACGATAGACGTGGTGCACGCTGAGACGGCGGCCGACGCGCTTGCGCCCGGCGCGACCGTCATGTTCACGCTGCGCACCAAACTACATGACGCGGCTATCCCGGCTTGGCGGGAGGAAGTGCCGACCATGCCCGAGCAAGCGCCGGCGTGCGCGCCGACGTTCCGGGCGCGATACCTCGCCAAATTCGGGCGCGTAGCCCGTAACGGCTCGATTCGCGTCATACCGGCAAGCGACGAACGCTCGGCGGCATACGTCTATCTCGGGCGAGATGACGCGTTCGGTATCCTCATGCCCAGGGGCTATGGCATCTCGACGGCGCGTCGCGCGGCCGGCCTACTCTCGCCCTTGCCTGCCGTGCCGGCTTGGGCGCGCCGCGCCAGCTGACCCAGCGCGCTAGACGTTGCCGGCTACCGCTCCAACGCGGGCGCGGTAGCAGGGAACGCCGTCGGCGATCCGATAACCTGAGGAGAGACCAGATGATCAACCGAGAAATTGCAACACATTACGAGACGCTGCGCGCCCATGCCACTCGCGAGGTTAAGAGCGTCGCGTATCAAATCCATTCAGAAAGCGGCTGCGTGTACTTCGGCGGTGCATACCCTGAGCTGCCCGCGGTGCGCGCGGCCATGCACCAGGAAGTGTGGCGGCAATATCGCGTCGCCGTCCGGCATGCGGCGAGACTCGGCGACAAGCTACCGCCGGAACCAATCGAGGATGACGTCAAAATACATGCGCACGGCCTAGACCCGCTCACCCTGTCAGAGGTCGGCGCGGCTGCGTTTGTCTCCGCGCATCGCGAGACCGTCCAGCAGTTCCGCGTTTACGCGGACGCCGTGGCTCAGGGCGTGGCCCAGTCCCCGCCGCGCGCCAAGTAAGGGGGAAAGAACATCGCCATGATTGATTTTCAAAAGATCGCGCAAGACGGAATCGACGCGGCGAACGGACCCGGCGAACCCCCCACACATGGAGTGCTGACATGACAATCGTCGTAATGACTTTGTCCATATTCATTCTAATGGCAGACGGAACGACACGACACGACGTCATCTCGTCATCCACGGCGGCGGGGAACACAATGGCGGGGTGCGAGAAAACGAAGTTGCTCGTAAAGGCGGAGCTCGTCGAGAGGCAGCTTGCCAAAGATAAGAGTGCTGGACGCATAGTTGCGTTCGATCTCGTTTGCGTGCCGCTCAACGTCACCGCGCTCTTCCGGGGCGATTCAACCACAGGATGGTAGGAGGATCACCATGATTGATTTTCAAAAGATCGCGCAAGACGGAATCGACGCGGCGAATCTGGGATTTAAGTTCGGCGTCACGGAGCTGGGATCTGGTGGAGAGGTCACCCATTACGGGTGCGAAACCCCCGAGGCGGCAATTGCATTGGCGCGGATACTCTCGACGGCGAGTATCGCGAAAAGCGAGCATGTCGCTATGGTCTCGCTTCCGATCCTTTTGAAACTCATCACGATGATTTACCTCGATTTCTCCGCCGCCTCCGAGATTGTGATGACGGCGAGGGATCTGGTGAGGAGCGAAGACACCATCAGAGAGCACATCAAGAGGTCAGCGGGTGCGGGCTCCAAAGACCCTGGACCGTCGAGCCAGTAGCGTCGTGATGCGGCCCGCCCTGACCGCGCAAGAATCATGCTGGGCGATCGCCGTAAACCCCGATCCGCCGCCCGAAAGGGTCGTTACCGGGGCAATCACGAAACCCATGGCGACCAAACTCGCCGGGGATCGACACCTTTCCCTCCCCAAGCCGTGCCTAACCCCTAACTTGGAGATTCCCAATGATTAAATTCAACGTCAAAACCCGCTGGGGCGACAAGCCACAGTTCTCCGCATGTATATCGTGCGCCGAAGACGCGCCGTTGGCGGTGAAGCTGGGCCTCGCCGTCCAATGGGCGCGCCTCAACGGGGTCACTCTTCGCGAGGCCCAACTTACCGGGGCCAACCTCACCGGGGTCAACCTCCGCTGGGCCGACCTCACCGGGGCCGGCCTAAACGGGGCCATTCTCGCCGGGGTCGACCTCACCGGGGCCAACCTCATCACGGCCAACCTCCGCCGGGCCGACCTAACCAGGGCAAACCTCACCGGGGCCGCCATCGCCGGGGCCGACCTCACCGGGGCCGACCTCGTCGGGGCCAACCTCCGCTGTGTCAACCTCCGCGCGGCTAGCCTCAACGAGGCGGATCTCTCCGGGGCCGACCTAACCGGGGCCGACCTAACCGGGGCAAACCTCACCGGGGCCGACCTAACCGGGGCCGACCTGAGGCACGCCGTCGGGCTGGAAGCATTCGGCGCGCAGCTAGAGCGCTAGACACGGCGACCCGATAACCTGAGGAGAGACCCGAATGACCAGCCCAGCCCGTATCAACCCGCGCGGCGCCGTTCTATCCGGCCGCGATTTGCGCGGCGCCAATCTAGCTGGCGTCAATTTAAGCGGCAGTGACCTGCGTTGCCGAGATATGACGGGCGCCAACCTGACAGGTGCCAACCTGACGGGTGCCGTTCTCTACGGGGCCGAACTGCCGTACGCGGATCTCTCGGGCGCGATATTGGACGGCGCGGACATGACTTATGCCAATTTACGGGGGGCCAATCTCGCTGGCGCGATCTTGGACGGCGCGGACATGACCACCGCCAATCTCGCTGGCGCCAACCTCTCACACACCAATCTCGCCCGCACCTACCTCAACCGCGCCACGCTAAGGGACGCGCAAGGCGTGATCGATGGTGGAGTGGCGAACGGATACCACGTCTTTGGATGGCTGCGCGACGGGTGGCTGAGCGTGCGGGCGGGGTCCCGCGACAAGCGCGCCGATGACTGTCGTAAGTACTGGACGGACGTAAAAGGTCACGATGAGGTGTTAGCGGCGCTAATCCACATCGAGACCACGGCGCGTCTACGGGGCTGGGATTTGAGCGATCCGATAGCCAAAGAGAGACAAAATGTCACATAAATGGGCTTATCGGGTCTATCAGCAAATGCGAGACAACCCGCAAGACAAATGGAGATCATACCCGACGATCGCGACGTTCGAGACCATCCAAACGGCTGACCATTACGCGCGCGCCTTTGCACGCCGCCAGGGAGAGCGCGGCAAGCGTAACACCCTGGTCGTGGTCGCATCGAGGAAAGGAAAATGCGTGGTCGCCACGTTCCTATCAGATGATTTCACCAAGGAGAGCTGAACCGATATGACCAATGAACCCCATGAACCCCATGAACTCCCGCCCCGTACTCTGGTCTACTTGGATAGCTCTGGAACCCTGGTGCGCGTGTACGCTAGTCTCGATAATTTCGCGCCGCGCCAGTACTCTCAGACCCATGCCGGATACGAGGCGGCTCTACAGTTCGCTCGGCAGATGGCCGTCAAATACGGCGGCGAACTCCAAGAAGACGGAAGAGGAGAACTAGATATGAATGAACGTGACAGGCTGGTGGAAACACTGGCTCAAACGA
>Ga0163146_10000695_pt1 | contig 47993 bp, 36 predicted proteins | sample OliLakLV19MP7G1_FD_148648 | JGI IMG/M metagenome (GOLD analysis project Ga0163146, IMG submission 148648) | Freshwater microbial mat bacterial communities from Lake Vanda, McMurdo Dry Valleys, Antarctica - Oligotrophic Lake LV.19.MP7.G1 | ecosystem: Environmental > Aquatic > Freshwater > Lake >... | reverse complement strand
CGGCGCCTGCGCGTGATCGTGCCGGTGTTCCCGCGCATCAGCAACCATACCGACTTTGACGCGCTGCGCGCCCATCCGCAGGTGGACTTGCGCTTCGTCGGGCCGGGCATGGCCATTCCTGATGCCGATCTTGTCATCCTGCCCGGCAGCAAGAGCGTGCAGGCGGACCTTGCCTGGTTGCGGCGCGAGGGTTGGGAGGCGCGCATCCGGCGCCACCTGCGCTACGGCGGCAAGCTAATCGGCATTTGCGGCGGCATGCAGATGCTGGGGATGCGACTGCACGATCCGCAGGGGCTGGAGGGCACGCCCGGAACGGTCGCCGGATTGCAATTGCTGGATTTCGAAACCACGCTGGCGCAGCACAAAATGCTGCGCGAGGTCGCCGGGCGGCTGGCACTTCCCGGTGCGCCGCAGGTATGCGGGTACGAAATGCACATGGGCGTCAGCGCCGGCCCCGCAATGGCCGCAGCCGCAATCAGGCTGGATGGCCGCGATGACGGCGCATTGTCGGCCGACGGGCAGATCATGGCGACCTATCTGCACGGGCTGTTCGATGCCCCGGATGCCGGTGTTGCGCTGCTCGCCTGGGCCGGGCTGGCCGCGCCCGAGCCGCTGGACTATGCCGCCAAACGCGAAGCCAGCATCGAGCGCCTTGCCGACGTGCTCGAACAACACCTGCAAATAGACCGGATGTTCGGCCTGCTGATCTGACACCAAGGGACGCGGCGGCAGGCTGGTTTCGCCGATTGTCACGCTTTTGCAGCTTTTGCCGGCCATGGCGGCGCCGCGGCGGCGGGCATTTGGGCTCAGGCTACAATTCTTGACCACGGTCAAGTGAGTCTGCGCCATGAACGGCGTAAATTCCCGTTACTTTCCGGCGGTTCCCGTCTTCCGGCAGTGCCAATGTCCGGCATCCAGTGTTCAAGGTCCAAGGTCCTGCGACCCGGCAAAGCGTGCGGCGCGGTGGCTTGACCTGAATGCGGCGTGCGCGAATGCCGCCATAATAATTCGAGGAGTGCTTGCGTTCATGGGTTCTGCGGACAATATCGAGGTAAAACCGGTAAAACTGATGCGCATGCGGCCGACGATGAAGGGCCGCGTGGTGGACGCGAAAGCGGTGGCCGAGGTGCGCGCGCTGATAGGCGAGGGTGAATCCGCGTTGCCGCGGCGGCGCGACCTGCTGATCGAACACCTGCATCGCATACAGGACCACTATGGTCATTTGTCGGCCGCCCATCTCGCGGCGCTGGCCGCCGAACTCGCCTTGTCGCAGGCCGAGGTGTACGAGGTTGCCACCTTCTACCATCACTTCGACGTGGTGAAGGAAGGCGAAATGGCGCCTGCGGCAATGACCGTGCGCGTGTGCAATTCCCTGTCATGCGAAATGGCCGGCGCGAAAGAATTGCTGGCGCGCCTGCCTTCCATACTGGGCAAGGACGTGCGCGTGCTGGCGGCGCCTTGCCTTGGTCGCTGCGAGAGCGCGCCGGCGGCGGTGGTGGGGCAAAACCCGGTGCTGCAGGCGACAGCCGAGAAAATAAGCAAGCTGGTGGCGGCAAAGGCGGTGCGCCACATCCCCGAGAAATACATCACTTATCGCGAGTACCGCGAGGGCGGAGGCTACGCGCTGCTCGCCGACTGTCTTTCCGGCAAACACGATTACCGGGAACTCACCGCCACGATGGAGAACTCCGGCCTGCGCGGCCTGGGTGGTGCAGGATTCCCCGCCGGGCGCAAGTGGAAGCTGGTGCGCGCCGAGCCCGAACCGCGCAACATGGCCGTCAATATCGACGAGGGTGAACCCGGGACGTTCAAGGACCGCTATCACCTGGAGCGCGACCCGCATCGCTTTCTCGAAGGCATGCTCGTGGCCGCCTGGGCCGCGGGCGTCGCCGAAGTGTGGATATACCTGCGCGACGAATACGCCGGATGCCGCGCCATCCTCGAAAAGGAAATCGCCGCGCTCAAGGCCGACGCGCCCTGCGCGCTGCCGCCCATACACCTGCGCCGCGGTGCCGGTGCCTACATCTGCGGCGAAGAGTCGGCGATGATCGAGTCGATAGAAGGCAAGCGCGGCATGCCGCGGCTGCGTCCGCCCTATGTGGCGCAAGTGGGCGTGTTCGGCCGGCCCACGCTCGAGCACAACATGGAAACCGTTTACTGGGTGCGCGAGATCCTGGAAAAAGGCGCCGACTGGTTCGCCGGTCACGGCCGCAACGGTCGCAAGGGCCTGCGTTCGTTCTCGGTGTCGGGGCGTGTCAGGATACCCGGTATGCACCTCGCGCCAGCCGGCATCACTGCGAATGAACTTATCAACGAGTACTGCGGCGGCATGCTGGCCGGGCACAGTTTTTACGCCTACCTGCCGGGCGGCGCCTCGGGCGGTATCCTGCCGGCGAGCATGGCCGACCATCCGCTCGACTTTGACACGCTGCAACCTCACGGCTGCTTCATCGGCTCGGCGGCGGTGATGATCCTGTCGGACAAGGATCGCGCACTCGATGCGGCGAAAAACATGATGCGTTTTTTCCGCGACGAGTCCTGCGGCCAGTGCACGCCCTGCCGCGTCGGCACGGCCAAGGCGCTGACGCTGCTCGATGCGCCGCGCTGGGACAAGGCGCTGCTGGCTGAATTGTCGCAGGCGATGATGGACGCCTCGATCTGCGGCCTCGGCCAGGCGGCACCCAATCCGGTGCTGAGCGTGATCAAACACTTTGCCCACGAAATAGAATGAGCGCGGGAGCATAGCGATGGACAGATTAGGCAAACAGCAGCAGGCGACCATGCCGGTTGAGTTCAAGCTCAACGGCAAAAGCGTGGTCGGCCGCGCCGACGAGACCATCATTGAGACGGCGAAAAATTACGGCGTCGAGATCCCGCACCTTTGCTACCAAGAGGGCATGCGCGCGGACGGCAACTGCCGCGCCTGTGTCGTGGAGATCAAGGGCGAGCGCGCTCTGGCGCCCTCGTGCTGCCGCTATCCGAAGGACGGCATGGAGGTGGTCACCGACAACGCGCGCGCGCTGACCTCGCAGAAAATGGTGCTCGAACTGCTGCTCTCGGACATGCCGGCCGAACGCCACACGCGTGAGTCCGAACTCGACATGTGGGCGAAAAAACTCGACATGGGCCTGCCGCGATTCCAGGCGCGCCACCAGCTCAAACAGGACATCTCGCACCCGGCCATCGCCGTCAACCTTGACTCGTGCATACAGTGCAACCGCTGCGTGCGCGCCTGCCGCGAAGAGCAGGTTAACGACGTCATCGGCTACGCCTTTCGCGGCGAGCATTCGAAGATTGTTTTCGACTTTGACGACCCGATGGGCGCCTCGACCTGCGTCGCCTGCGGCGAGTGCGTGCAGGCCTGCCCCACCGGCGCACTGATGCCGGCGCGCGACGCCGGCATGATTGTGGCCGACAAGACCGTCGATTCGGTCTGCCCGTATTGCGGCGTCGGCTGCCAGCTGACTTACCACGTCAAGGACAACACCATCATCCAGGTGCAGGGCCGCGACGGCCCGGCCAACGACGGCCGGCTGTGCGTCAAGGGTCGTTACGGCTTCGACTACGCCCACCACCGCCAGCGCCTGACCATGCCGCTGATCCGCAGGCCCGGCGTCAAAAAGTCCGCCGACTTTGTCATGGACCCCGACAACTGGCGCGAGGTGTTCCGCGAAGCGAGCTGGGAAGAGGCCCTTGCACTGGCCGCCGGCGGACTGAAAAAAATTATCGACTCCGCGCCCGACGGCCGTTACGCGCTCGCCGGCTTCGGCTCGGCCAAGGGCTCGAACGAAGAGGCTTATCTCTTTCAGAAGCTGATCCGCACCGGCTTTGGCACCAACAACGTTGACCACTGTACGCGGCTGTGCCATGCCTCGAGCGTGGCTGCGCTGATGGAAGGGGTGAGTTCGGGCGCCGTGTCCAACCCGGTGCGCGACGTCGAAAACGCCGAGGTCATTTTCCTCATCGGCGCCAATCCCACGGTCAACCACCCGGTGGCCGCGACCTGGCTCAAGAACGCGGTCAAAAAGGGCAGCAAGCTGATTGTCGCCGACCCGCGCCGCACCGAACTGGCGCGCCACGCCGAGCATATGCTGCAGTTCAAGGCCGACACCGACGTGGCACTGCTCAACGCCATGCTGCACGTGGTGGTGGAAGAGGGGCTTGCCGACATGGCGTTTATCCGCGACCGCACTTCGGGCTACGAAGAACTGGCGAAGAACGTCAGGAAATTTTCGCCCGAGCTGATGGCGCCGGTATGCGGCATACCAGCCGAGAAAATTCGCGAAGTGACGCGGCTCTATGCGACGTCCCGAGCATCGATCATCCTGTGGGGCATGGGCATTTCGCAGCACATCCACGGCACCGACAACGCGCGCTGCCTGATTGCGCTGGCCATGGTGACCGGGCAGATCGGCAAGCCCGGTTCCGGCCTGCACCCCTTGCGCGGCCAGAACAACGTGCAGGGGGCATCCGACGCCGGATTGATTCCGATGTTCTACCCCGACTATCAGCGCGTCGCCACCACCGAGGCGCGCGAGCGCTTTGAAAAACTCTGGGGCATGGCCCTCGACCCCAAGCCCGGCCTGACGGTGGTTGAAATCGTCAACGCCGCCTGCGAGGGAAAGATCCGCGGGATGTACATCATGGGCGAGAATCCGGCGCTGTCCGATCCGGATGCCGATCATGCCCGCGCCGGGCTCGCATCACTCGATCACCTGGTGGTGCAGGATATTTTCCTGACCGAGACGGCGTATCTCGCCGACGTGGTGCTGCCGGCCACGGCCTGGCCGGAGAAGGACGGCACCGTCACCAACACCGACCGCCTGGTGCAACTTGGCCGCAAGGCGGTAGACGCGCCGGGCGAGGCCAGGCCGGACTTGTGGATCATCGTCGAACTGGCCAAACGCCTCGGACTTGGCTGGACGTACTCACACCCGCGCGATGTCTTCAACGAAATGCGCAAAGGCATGGACTCCATCGCCGGCATCACCTGGGAGCGGCTCGAGCGCGACTCGTCGGTCACCTATCCGTGCGAGAACGAGGGCGACCCGGGCACCTCGGTGATCTTCACCGAAAATTTCCCGACCGCCACCGGCCGCGCCAGGCTGGTGCCGGCCGACTTCATCACCGCGGCCGAGCAGCCCGACGCCGACTACCCGATGGTGCTGATCACCGGGCGCCAGCTCGAGCACTGGCACACCGGCTCGATGACGCGCCGCGCCGGTGTGCTCGATGCGATCGAGCCCGAACCGGTGGCCTCGATGAATTCGCTCGACATGGCGCGCCTTGGCATCAAACCCGGTGCGGTGGTCACCGTGGCCTCGCGTCGCGGCAGCATCGCGCTGTATGCGCGCGCCGACGAGGGCACGCCGACCGGGGCGATATTCATCCCGTTCTGCTACTACGAGGCTTCGGCCAACAAACTGACCAATCCGGCGCTCGACCCCGTTGGCAAGATTCCCGAGTTCAAGTATTGCGCGGTGAAAGTGAGCAAGGGCGGTGCGACGCCGCAGCAGGCGAGTTATGGCGGCGGGCAGATCCTGCGCGCCAGGGCGCAGGAGGAGAACGCATGACCCGGCAGGAACGGCGGAAAAGGTGACAAAAAAGTCACATCAATCGACTTGAAAGCCCCGCCCGGCGCGGGTTTTCGAAATTAAAAGACATGAATTTGCCGTTGCAGGGCAGCGCAACGGCAGATCAAATCATCAACCAAAGGAGACAGCAACATGCCAAGTGATATCGAAATTGCCCAGGCCGGCACAATGGTGCGCATCGCCAAACTCGCCAAGGAAAAACTGGGTATCGGCGAGGAGCACCTCGAGCCCTACGGCCATTTCAAGGCCAAGGTCTCGCTGCCCTACATCGATACGCTAAAGGACAAGAAGGACGGCAAGCTGATCCTCGTCACGGCGATCAGCCCGACGCCCGCCGGCGAGGGCAAGACCACCACCACCGTGGGTCTTGGCGACGCCCTCAACCACATTGGCAAGAAGGCGATGATCTGCCTGCGCGAGCCCTCGCTCGGCCCGGTGTTCGGCATGAAGGGTGGCGCGGCCGGCGGCGGTTATGCGCAGGTGGTGCCGATGGAGGACATCAACCTGCACTTTACCGGCGACTTTTCGGCCATTGCGCTTGCCAACAACCTGCTCGCCGCGCTGCTCGACAACCACATCCACCACGGCAACGAACTGGGCATAGACGTGCGCCGCATCCAGTGGAAGCGTGTCGTGGACATGAACGACCGCGCGCTGCGCGAAATCGTCGCCTCGCTCGGCGGCCCGGGTAACGGTTACCCGCGCTCGGATGGCTTTGACATCGTCGTTGCCTCCGAAGTGATGGCGATTTTCTGCCTCGCCACCTCGCTTGAGGACATGAAAAAACGCCTCGGCAACATTGTCGTCGGCTACACCCGCGAGCAAAAGCCGGTTTACGCGCGCGACCTTCAGGCCCATGGCGCGATGACCGTGCTGTTGAAGGACGCGCTCGCACCCAACCTGGTGCAGACGCTGGAGAACAACCCGGCCTTCGTGCACGGCGGCCCGTTCGCCAACATCGCCCACGGCTGCAACACCGTGATCGCGACGCAGGCCGCGTTGAAGCTCGCCGACTATGTGGTCACCGAAGCGGGCTTTGGCGCCGACCTCGGCGCCGAGAAATTCATCGACATCAAGTGCCGCAAGTCGGGCCTGCGCCCTTCGGCGGCGGTCATTGTCGCCACGGTGCGCGCGATGAAGTACCACGGCGGCGCCGACCTGAAGACCATCACCGAGGAAAACCTCGCTGCGCTGGACAAGGGCATTGTCAACCTCGAGCGCCACGTCGAGAACGTGACCAAGGTCTACGGTATCCCCTGCGTGGTGTCGATCAACAAATTCAACAGTGACACCGCAGCCGAGATCGAAATGCTCAAGGCGCGCATGTCAAAGCTGGGCGTCAAGGTGGTGCTGGCGACGCACTGGGGCGACGGCGGCAAGGGCGCGGCCGAACTGGCCAACATCGTGGTTGGGCTGTGCGAGCAGAAATCCAGCGTGACTTTCGTTTACGACGAAGAGGACACGCTGTGGGACAAGATCGGCAAGATCGCGAAAAAGGTCTATCGCGCGAGCGAAGTGACGGCCGACGCCAAGGTGCGCGGCCAGATCAAGAAGCTGCAGGAGGACGGTTACGGCCACTATCCGGTGTGCGTGGCGAAGACGCAGTATTCCTTTTCGACCGACGCGCAGTTGCGCGGCGCGCCGGAAAACCATTCGATCAACATTCGCGAGGTGCGGCTTGCCGCAGGCGCGGAGTTCGTGGTGATGGTCTGCGGCGACATCATGACCATGCCGGGGCTGCCGAAAGTTCCGTCGGCCAGCAAGATCGACCTCGTTGACGGCAAGGTGGTCGGTCTGTTCTGACCGGGCGGGACAAGGCGGCACGACAAGGGGGCTGCGGCCCCCTTGTTTTTTGGCGCGGCGACGCTCGCGCGCCTCTGCGATCATCCGGTTTTCATCGTTCACGGTTAAACTCGGTCAATGAATGCACCGGTATCGCAGCAACAACCCAGGCGGCGCGACGGACTGACGCTGACGGTGCTGGCGGCGGTGCAGTTCGGCATGGTGCTCGATTTCATGCTGATGATGCCGCTCGGGCCGCAGTTCATGCGCCTGTTTCAGATTACGCCGACGCAGTTCGGCTTTCTCGTGTCCATTTATACGGTGTGCGGCAGCCTCGCCGGCCTGATGGCGGCCTTTGTCGTTGACCGCTTTGACCGCAAGCGCACGCTGACGCTGCTGCTCGGCTGCTTTGCCGTGACCGCGTTGTTTTGCGCCAACGCCGAAAGCTATGCCGGCCTTTTGGCGGCGCGCGCGGTGGCCGGCGCCTTTGGCGGTGTATTGTCCTCGACGGTGCTGGCGATTGTCAGCGATGTCATTCCCGAGGGGCGGCGCGGCAAGGCGCTGGGCGTGGTGATGTCGGCGTTTTCGCTGGCCTCGGTGTTCGGCCTGCCGCTCAGCCTTTACCTTGCCACCCATTTTGGCTGGCATATGCCGTTTTATGTCATTGCCGGCCTGATGGCGGTGATGCTGGCACTGGCGGTCTGGGTGCTGCCGCCGGTGCGCGGGCATATCGAGGGCGCGCGCGGCCGCCGTCCGCTGCAGCAATTGCGCATGGTCTTTGGCAACCGCAACCACCTGCTTGCCTATGCCTTCGCCTCGGTGATGATGTTCGCCGGCTTCATCGTCATCCCCTTCGTCAGTCCCTATATGGTCTCCAACGTCGGGGTGAAGGAGGACGAACTGGCGTTACTGTATTTCGTCGGCGGCATTGTCACGCTGTTGGTGCAGCGCACCGCGGGCCGGATGTCAGACCTGCATGGCAAGCGGCGCGTATTCATGACCTTCAGCCTGCTGTCCATCCTGCCGCTGCTGCTGACCACGCACCTGCCGCCGCTGCCGCTGTGGGCGGCACTGCTCGCCTCGACCATTTTCATGTCCATCGTATCCAGCCGTTTTGTGCCGGCCATGGCCATCATCACCTCGGCCGCCGACCCGCGCATGCGCGGCAGTTTCATGAGCTTTTACAGCGCCATCCAGCAGATGAGTTCGGGACTGGCGGTGTTCCTCGGCAGCCTGATCATCGGCCGCACCGCCGGCGGCGAATTGACGCATTACGGCACGTTGGGCTGGATTGCGGTGGCCTTTACGTTTGTAGCGATGGCGCTGGCGCGGCGCATCCGCGGCCACGAGCAGGCGAGGGCCCCGGCCTGAACCGGGCGGCGGGGGCAGGGCTGCAAGTGAGCGCGCCGGAAAAGCGTGATAATCGTGCCGTAAGCCCTGATTGAAGCCCTGATTGAAGTCCTGATTGACGCTCTGATTGACGCTCTGATTGACGCCCTGATTGACGCCCTGATTGGTGCATTGATCGCTTTACTGAACACAGACCCGAGCGGCACGACACGATGCCGCCGGTACTGATCGGAGGAGGTGCCCTTGGAAAAGATCTGGCTCAAGTCCTATCCGCCGGGTGTGCCGGCTGAAATCGATTTTCGGCAGTTCAAGTCGATCGGCGAACTGTTTGAAAAAAGCTGCGCCAAGTTCCGCGACCGCCCGGCGTATATCAACATGGGCAAGACGCTGAGCTTCGGCGAACTGGAACACCTCGCCACGGCTTTCGGCGCCTGGCTGCAGCAGCAGGGCCTCGCGCGTGGTGCGCGCGTCGCGATCATGATGCCCAACTGCCTGCAGTACCCGGTATGCGTGTTCGGCGCGCTGCGCGCCGGTTACGTCGTGGTCAACGTCAACCCGCTTTACACGGCGCGCGAGCTCGAGCACCAATTGAAGGATTCCGGCGCCGAGGCGATCGTGATCCTCGAAAATTTCGCCCATGTGCTGCAGCAGGTGCAGGCAAAGACCGCAGTCAGGCACGTCGTGGTCGCGGCACTCGGTGACATGCTCGGCATCAAGGGCCTGCTGGTGAACTTTGTGCTGCGCAAGATCAAAAAGATGGTGCCGGCGTATTCGCTGCCGGCTGCGCACCGTTTCAATGACGTCATTGACGCGGGGCGGCGGCTCGATCTGAAAAAAGTCGAGGTCGGACAGGAGGACATCGCCTTTTTGCAGTACACCGGCGGCACCACCGGTGTGTCCAAGGGGGCGACGCTCGTCCATCGCAATCTGCTGGCCAACCTGGAGCAGAGCACGGCCTGGGTGCGGCCGTTCCTGAAAGAGTCGGAAACGCAGATCATCATCACCGCGCTGCCCCTGTATCACATCTTTTCCCTGACGGCGAACTGCCTCAAGATGATGCGCGTCGGCGGCTGCAACGTGCTGATCACCAACCCGCGCGACATACCGGCCTTTGTCAAGGAGCTGGCGAAGCACAAATTCACCATGTTCACCGGCGTCAACACGCTGTTCAATGCGCTGCTCAACCATCCGGACTTTGCCAAGCTCGACTTCTCCAGCCTGAAGCTCGCCCTCGGTGGCGGCATGGCGGTGCAAAAGGCGGTTGCAGACCGCTGGAAGCAGGTGACGGGCAGCACCCTGGTGGAGGCCTACGGCTTGTCGGAGACCTCACCCGGGGCGACCATCAATCCCATCGACCTGAAGGAATACAACGGCGCGATAGGGCTGCCGCTGCCCTCGACAATGATTACCATCCGCGACGACGAGGGGCGCGAACTGGCGCCGGGCGAGACCGGCGAAATCTGCATCGCCGGACCGCAGGTGATGACCGGCTACTGGAACAGTCCGGCGGAAACGGCGCGGGTGATGACCGCCGACGGCGCGTTTCGCACCGGTGACATCGGCGTCATGGACACCGAGGGCTATGTGCGCATCGTTGATCGCAAAAAGGACATGATCCTGGTCTCCGGCTTCAACGTCTATCCGAACGAAATCGAGGGCGTGGTGGCGATGCATGCCGGCGTGCTCGAGTGCGCGGTGGTCGGCGTGCCCGACGAGCACTCGGGTGAGGCGGTGAAGCTGTTTGTCGTCAAAAAAGACCCGGCGCTGACCGAGGCCGACCTGTTGCAGCATTGCAGGGACAACCTGACCGGCTACAAGCGGCCCAAGTTCGTGGTGTTCCGGACCGAGTTGCCCAAGACCAATGTCGGCAAAATACTGAGGCGCGCGTTGCGGGACGAAAAGGCGGCCTGAGCGCGGCCCGGGGCGGCGCAAAAAAACACTACAATACGCGGGCCCTGTCAGCCGGTCGGCGGCTCGTATGCGACTACAACTGCGCACTCGCCGACCTGCACACCCGCCGCGGATTCACCCCGCGCCTCTTCCGTTATGCGCTGCTGATGCAAAAAAACCTTCTTCCCGGCGTTGCGCTGATCCTGGTGTCTGTTCTTTCCTGGGGCGGTCAGGCGCCGGTCAGCAAGATCGCCCTCGAGTACGTTGACGGCTATGCGCTGACGCTCGCGCGCAACCTGCTGGCCCTGCCGATTTTCGCCGCTTTGCTCCTCTGGCGCGAGGGCCGCGCGGCGTTTGCCTACGACGGTGGATTTGTCGCCTCGACGTTCTACGGCACGCTGGGCTTTGTCGGCTTCGGATTGTTGTTTTTCATCGGCGTCAGTTACAGCCTGCCCGAGCACGCGGTCATCATTCTGTCGTTGCAACCGGCGCTGGCGGCGCTGTGGCAATGGTTGGCGCGGGGCCGCCGTCCGCCGGCGTTTACACTGGCCTGCATTGCGCTTTGCGTTTGCGGCCTGCTGCTGGTCGTGACCAAGGGCAATCTTGCCGCGACGCTCGATAGCGGCACCTGGTTTGGCGATCTGCTGCTCTTTGGCGCGGCCTTGTGCTGGATGGTTTACACCGCAGGTGTGGCGCGCTTCGCCCATTGGTCGCCGCTGCGTTACACCACCATGTCGGCACTGCCGGCGGCGCTGGTGCTGGTGGTCGTCGTCGCTGCGGCGGGCCTGGCCGGTCAGACCCATCTGCCATCGATGGCCGCAGTCGATGCCATCGGCGCGCATATGGCTTTTCTGGTGCTGGTGACTGCCGTGGTGGCCGGCATCGCCTGGAACGCCGGTGTGCGCGAATTGGGGGCGCTCAACGCCTTGTTGCTGGGCAATCTGGTGCCGGTGGTGACATTTGCCATCCGCATCGCCCAGGGCCATCATTTCCTGGCTATCGAGTTTTTCGGTGCCGGTCTGGTGATTGTCTCGCTGGTCGCAAATAATGTTTATACGCGTCAGAGGCTTGGGAAAAATTCTAGGCGGCGGGAGATGGCTTCAAAAGTTCGAAAAGATGGGTGAATCCAGTCCTATGCCGCAGTGCAGCAAAAGCGTGAATCTGTTATAAAGGCGGCTGTGAATTCCGCATTGAAAGGCGAGGATGCTCTACGCAATCCATGAAATGCAACACGCGATGCTGGCGCCCTGGGTCAGTTTCGCCGAAGCGAGCCTGGGCCTCTACACCAGCCCGTTCAGCCCTTTGTCGTATTTTCCGGTGTCGCAGCGCCTCGCCGCGGGCAGCGAACTGATGTTGCGACTGACGCAGCGCTACACCAAACCGCTGTGGCAGATTGACGAAACCGTGGTTGATGGCGAGTCGGTCGCGGTGTTTGATGTCCTCGCGCTGGACAAGCCGTTTTGCAAGCTGATCCACTTTGAGCGTGCGCTGATCAAAAAGCGCAAGGACCCGAAAGTCCTGCTGGTGGCGCCGCTGTCAGGACACCACGCCACGCTGCTGCGTGACACCGTGCGCACGATGCTGCCCGACCATGATGTCTATGTCACCGACTGGGTCGATGCGCGCATGGTGCCGGTCACAGAAGGGCCGTTCCATCTCGCTGATTACGTCGATTACATCCGCCAGTTCGTGAACTTCGTCGGTGAGGGTGTGCACGTCATATCCGTATGTCAGCCGACGGTGCCGGTGCTGGCGGCAATATCGCTGATCGCGCAGCACGACGACCCGGTCAAGCCGCGCAGCATGACCATGATGGGCGGCCCCATTGATGCGCGCAAAAGCCCCACCGCCGTCAACAACCTTGCCACTGAAAAGCCGCTTTCCTGGTTCAAGCGCACCCTAATCCAGCGCGTGCCGCTGAAATATCCGGGTTACATGCGCGAGGTCTATCCGGGCTTTTTGCAGCACACCGGCTTTGTCGCGATGAATCCGTCCCGCCATGCCGAGGCGCACTGGGATTTCTACAACCACCTGGTAGAGGGGGACGGCGAGCCGGCCGAGGCGCATCGCAAGTTCTACGATGAGTACAACGCCGTGCTCGACATGCCGGCCGAGTACTACATCGACACCATCAAGACGGTATTCCAGGAATTTGCCCTGCCCAAGGGGCGCATGTTCGTGCGCGAGGAACTGGTCAAGCCGGCGGCGATCAGGAAAACCGCGCTGCTGACCATAGAGGGCGAGTTCGACGACATTTCCGGCAACGGCCAGACTGCGGCGGCGCACGACTTGTGCACCGGTCTGCCGGCGAAGATGCGCGATCATTTTCTGGTACCCAAGGTCGGGCATTACGGTATTTTCAGCGGCCGGCGCTGGCGCGAAGTGATCTACCCGCATATCCGCGACTTTATTCGCAAGCACGACTAGCCGGTTTTTTCTCGCCGGCAGCGGTGCGGCAATAGGCTGGAGATGGCCGTCCCTAGGGCGTTTCCGGTTACCCTTATTTCCGCAGAGGTGGGAATCCGGTGTCTTGGTTCTTCTCTTCGCGTTCGGTGACGCTGCTTTTGAGTCGGGGTGTTTCGCCCCCTTTTGTGTGGGGGGGGCGAGTCACTTCTTTTGCTTCGCTTCGCCAAAAGAAGTAACCAAGAAAAGGCGACCCGGAGGGGACGGCCCCCGGCTGGTGTCGTCATAGTATTCCAATAGCGATGGCAGGGGACCCCGAAGGGGCGGCATCGGGGGTGTGCTTTCTTGGCTTGCGGTCTTCGACCGAAGGAAGTCCCCGGAGGGGATGCACAAGCAAAGAAAGTGAGTCGCCCCCCAGCAAGGGGGCGAAACACCAAAGTAAAAAGCAGCGAGACTGAACAAGCAGCAGCAAACGGTTCAGCAGACAAATCCGACCGCGCGATAAACGCGCTAGGAATAGCTAAACATACGCCAGTAACCTGCCACAACAAATCACCCCCACCCACAACAATAGCGACAGGGCCGCCGATGCCCTGGCCGCAAGCGGCGCGCTGTTGCCTGTCTGCCAACCGTCCACGCCCTGGTAAGGGCCCATGTGAAACCACAGCGCGTTGCACGCGGCGAGGCTGAGCAGGATCATCTTGGTGATGAAGGCGGTGTTGGAAATAAAATCACCGGCGTGGGCGATGAACATCAGCAAGCCGCTTGGCACGATCAGCAGCAGCGCGCCCAGCGTCCAGGGCAGGATGTGGCGCGCCAGCGCTCTCACCGGGATGGACTTGGACAGCCCCAGCACGCGCAGATCCAGCATTGCCACCGAGCCGGCGAGCAGCACAAAGCCGAGGATGTGGATGATTTCGACTATCGGATACATCCACAGCGAGTGGCGCATTGCCACGGCGAGCGGCAGGGCCTCTAAGGCGGCGAGCGGGGTGCCCGGGCTGAGCACGGGTTAGCGCAGTTCTACGGTTTTGCCGTCGATGATGATGCGCTCGGCGCGCATTTCATCGGGTTTGCTGCGGTTGGCATAGCCGACGACGGTGGCGGTGTTGCCGGTCTTGAGCATGGTTTGCGTCAGGCCGCGTGCCTCCATGCGCGAGGGCGGCGCCAGCACCGCCTGCCAGGTCTTGCCCGGGGTCTCGAGCTGGATATGGCCGTGGGGGTGCTCGTAGCCGGCGGCTTTGATCACGCCGGTCAGGCGCAGTTCGCGGCTGTTGTCGTATTCGCTCCAGCCATGGTGCGCGGAGACGAGGCCGGACAGCAGCGCGGATACGGCGAGGCCGCCAAGCAGAAGCGGGATTTTGGGGATGTGCATGAGGGCTCCGTTGCGGGGGATTAGAATGGGGTTTGGACCGGCACACGACGCGCCGGTTCAGTAGGCCGGTAGAAGAGCGAAGAGTAACGGAAAGTCTGCGCTCATCAAACAGTCCGCCGATGCCGCACCCGCAAACCCTGAGCCGATGCCAATCATGACCAAGCGGATCATCAGTCTGACTTGCGCCCTTGCCCTGCTGGGGCTGCCTCGGCCGGTTCTGGCGCAGGAGGCGCCCGAGGGTATCGGGCAGAGCGTGCAGCACGTCCTTGATGCGGCCGAATTGCCGTTGGTGCCCGGCGCACGCTACGAATTCGACCTGACGCTGGCGGCCTTTGCGCAGGGGCGCTGGGACGGCAAAATCATCCTGGGCGCCGCCCGCCAGGCGGCCGAAATCCTGGCGCAATGCGGGGTGCGCACGACCCGCGTCGAGTTGCGTCTCGTTGATGCACCGCGCCACTATCGGTTTTATTTCACGCCGGTGTCGCGCCGTCTTGCCCGTGTGCTGCAACTGCCGCGGCCGGCCGCGTACTTTGCCGATGACACGCTCAACCAGCCGGCGTTCGAGGCCGAAGCCATAGGCCGCGGCAACAGCCGCACGCGGCCGGAACTGGAGGGCACGGTCTGGCTGACCCACGGCGTGCGCGAACCGGGTGTCGCCCTGGCGCATGAACTGGCCCATGTGCTGATGGATTCGGGCGAGCATTCGCAGTTGCCTGACAACCTGATGCTGCCGGACACCGCGGCCACCCACACCCGGCTCGATCCGATGCAATGCGCGCTCTTGACTGCGGCCGGTGCGCAGCAGGGCTTGCTGAGGGCGTTGCCGCGCTGAAGGGCTGCGGCAGGCAGGCGCGGATTTTTTCCCGGCCGCCGGGAAAGAGATTGAGCATGCCGCTGTTGTCGTGTTCCAGCGCGGCATAGTCGAGCGCGAGAAACTCGGCGGTAAGCGCCGCGAGCCGGTCCGAGAGCACGCGCGATTGCGGGTCCAGCCCGGTGATCAGTGCCGGCGCGGTCGGTGCGCTGGCAATGGTGCGCACCGCCAGGTCGGGGCGGTGTTTGCGCAGCAGCAGTACCAGTCGCCAGATGTCGCCGCTGCAGAAGGAGGTTTGCCGCGTGCGTCCGGCCGAGCTGCGATTGATCGGATAACAGTCGTGAACAAGAATCATCGACTGCGGCGCGCAATGGCGCTCGAGGTTGATGAAGTCGCGCAGCGCGTACTCGAAATTATGCATGCCCTCGATCAAGGCCATGTCCACCGCCAGTCCGCCCAGTCCGGCGCGCAGGTCGTGGCCGGCGCGAAAAAATCATCGCTGGTGCGGGCGTGAATGCGTGCGTTGGCATGGAGCACAGCGCTGATCTGCGGCTGCGGGTCAATACTTATGGCGAGGGTTTGCGGTGCCGCCAGCAGCAGGGTCTGCGCCTTGAACACGCCGATTTCGACGTAATTACGCGGCCGCAGCTCGCGGTGCATGCGCGCCAGCAGCACGACATAGCCCTCACCCCCGCATTTCCAGCGCGCTGAGCAGCCGGCGCACCCTGTAATTCAAACCTGCGCGCCTCAAGCACAGCCTCTTGCCCGGCGGCCGGTTGCGTGGCGAACCCTTGTTCCAGCAGGTCGAGTGCGCGCAGGTACAGCTCTCGGGCTTCATCGCGTCTGCCGCGCAAAGAGACGATGGTGCCAAGAGCGCTCAGCGCGTCGATGTTGTCAGGTGCGTACGAGAGCAGCCTGCGATAACAGGCTGCGGCCTGCGCCGTCTCCGCGGCCGCCATGTGCCGCTGCGCGGGTCGCAGCAGTTTCGCCTTATGTTGCGCGCCGCCTGACGGGTATAGCAACTGCGCCAGGAGGTTTCCGAGCATGATGGATTTGATCTTAGCTCAGATCGACCGGCGTACCAGCAGCAGGTAGGCGGCGAGCGAGCCGAGCGAGGCGAGGCCGATGGCGCAGGCCATGGCGAGGCTTGTGCCGTCATGAAACTGCGCGGCGATGAAGCCGTAGGCGGCGCCGGTCGCCATTTGTGCGAAGCCGAGCAGCGCCGAGGCGGTGCCGGCAATTTTTGGAAACGGCGCGATGGCGCCTGCGGTGGCAGCCGGGTTGATGATGCCGGTGCCGCACAACAACAGCGCGAGCGGCAGCAGCAGCGCCGCGAGGTGCTGCACGCCGGCGAGGGCGAGGCCCGCCATCAGGCAGCCGGCGATGGCGCTCACCAGGCTGCCGATGCCGACCAGACGGTCCACACCGAGGCGGCTGGCGAGGCGTGCCGCAATCAGCGTGCCGAGCAGGTAGCCGGGCACGGAGAGGCCGAACAGCACGCCGAAGCGCTGCGGTGAAATGCCCAGCGCGCCGATCAACACGAACGAGGACATCGACAGCCAGGTGAATATGGCGCAGTAACCACAGGCGAAGCACAGCATGAAACCGGTGAAGCGGCGGCTGCGCAGCAGGCGCAGGTAATTGGCGAGCAACTGGCGCGCCTGCGTCGCCGAAGGATCGCGGTGGGTGTTGCTCTCCTCGAGCAGCAGTGCGCTGCTCACGAGCAGTACGACACCAACGGCGAACAGCGCGGCGAAATTGGCGCGCCAGCCGAACGCCGCTTCGAGCAGACCGCCGAGCATGGGCCCGAAGATCGGTGCCATCGAGGTGCCGGCGAGGACGTAGCCAAGGGTGCGCGCGGCGCCGGCGCCGCCGTAGATGTCGCGGATGATGGCGCGGCCGATGACCGTGCTGGCGCAGGCACCCATGGCCTGGAAGAAGCGCGCGATGATGAGCCACTCTATGGATGGCGCACTCATGCAGCCAAGGGTGGCGGTGACATAAATGACGATGCCACCGAGCAGCAGCGGGCGCCGGCCGAAGCGGTCGGACAGCGGGCCGTAGGCCAGTTGTGACAGTGCGAAGGCGACAATGAACACCGACAGCGTCAACTGCGCCTGCGGCACGCCGATGTCGAAGTAGCGCCGCAGTGCCGGCAGTGACGCGAGATACATGTCGGTCGAGAGCGGCAGCAGCATGAAGCCCAGGATGATCATGGCGATCACCCCGGGATGGCGCAGTGGCAGCCGGGTCATGTCAGGGCGACCCTTCGCCCGGCGTGCGGGCGTCGCTGCCGGCGTCCGCGGGCCGGTACATGGTGCGGCCTATCTCGCCGGTTTGCTGTAGAGCGCGACCTGCTGCTCAATCGCGCCGAACACGCTGCGGCCCTCGGCATCGAGCATGTCGATTTTGACGCGGTCGCCAAACTTCAGGTACGACGTCTCGGGTTGGCCCTTCTCGACGGTTTCGAGCGCGCGCAATTCGGCGATGCAGGCGTGTCCGGTCTTGTAGCCGTAGTTTGAAATGGTGCCCGAGCCGATTACCGTGCCGGCGCCCAGCGGCCGGGTTTTCGCGGCATGGGCGATGAGCTTGTGGAAACCGAACTGCATGTCAGTGCCGCAGTCGGGCGTGCCGAAGGGCTGCTCGTTGACATGGATACTGAGGGCGCGGCGAACGCGCTTGCCATCCCAGGCCTCACCCAGTTCGTCCGGCGTGATTGCCACCGGCGCAAAGGCGGTGGCGCCCTTGCCGTTGATAAAGCCGAAACCCTTGCCCAGTTCGGCCGCAATCAGGTTACGCAGCGACACGTCGTTGAGCAACATCAGCAGACGGATGTGTTCGGAGGCCTTGTCCGAGGCGACGCCCATCGGCACGTCGTCGAGCACCACGGCGACCTCGGCCTCGAGGTCTATGCCCCAGTCTTCCGACAAGGCCTCGATCGGATCGCGCGGGCCGATGAAATAGTCCGAGTTTCCCTGGTACATGAGCGGGTCTTTCTTGAACTCGGGCGGCATGGTGGCGCCGCGCGCCTTGCGCACAAGTTCGACGTGGGCGAGGTAGGCGCTGCCGTCCAGCCACTGGTGCGCGCGCGGCAGTGGCGCCGCAAATTGTGCGAAGTCGGGTTCGAATACGCGCGCCCCGGACGGATTGCGGTTGAGTTCCTCGTAGAGAGAGCCAAGCTGCGAGGCGCAGTAATCCCAGTCGTCGAGCGCCGCCTGCAGCGTCGGCGCAATGTTGTCGGCGGGGCTTGCGTGTTTGAGGTCGCGTGAGACGACGACGAGCTGGCCGTCGCGCGAGCCGTCCTTGAGAGTGCCCAGTTTCATGGTGTGTCCGTGAGGGGTCGAGGGCAGGATTTTAACCGAACGGGCTGGCCCTTAGCGTCAGCAAGTCGGCAAAGCAGCGGTATCCGGCGCAATCGATTCGCGTACAGCCCGTTAACCGTCGGCCTACCGTCGGCCTACAATCGGGCAATCAGTCCACGTGCGAGGGACCAGTCAAAATGTCGATATTCATCACCGGCGGTTCCGGTTTTGTCGGGCTCAACCTTGCAGCCGCCTTGCTCGCGCGCGGCGAGAAGGTGAGCCTGTTCAGCGCCTCGGCGCCTTTGCCTGGTGCGGTCGCCGAATTGTCACGACTGCCGGGCGAGCTCAACGTTGTGGCCGGAGACGTCACCGATGCCGCTTTGCTTGACGCCGCGTTGCGTGCGAGCGGCGCGAGGCGGGTGATTCATGCCGCCGCCATCACCGCCGGGCCGGAGCGCGACGCGCGCGAACCGCAGCGCGTGGTCGAGGTGAACTTTCGCGGCACGCTCAACATGCTCGAGGCGGCGCGCGCCGCCGGCGTGACGCGTTATGTGCAGGCGAGCACCGGGGCGGTGTACGGTGCGGCAAGTTTTGCCGCCGAGCCGCTGGGCGAGGACACGCACCTGCCTTCGCCCTCGACCATGTACGGCATCAGCAAGTACGCCGCCGAGCGCGCGGTGCTGCACCTCGGCGCGTTGTGGGGCGTGGATGTGGTCGCGGGGCGCCTCGCGGTGATTTACGGGCCGTGGGAATACCAGACCGGCCTGCGCGACCGTATGAGCGCGCTGTGGCAGCTGACGCGCATCGCCCGTGCCGGAGGGGAGGCGGTGATCCCGGCCGGGGGCGTACAGGACTGGATGTACGCGCCGGACGTGGCGCGTGCGCTCGTTGCGCTGCTCGATGCGCCGCGCCTCGCGCACCGGCTCTATCACCTCGGCGCCGAGCGGCCCTGGGGCTTGGCGGCATGGGCGGAAAAGCTCAAGGCACGCCATCCGGCGTTTCGCTATCGCACTTCGGAGGTGGACGCCGAATGCACGGTGGCCGCCCGCGGCCCCGTCGGCCGCACGCCTTTTGATGCCAGCCGCTTGCGTACGGACCTGGGCTTCGCGCCGCAGTTTGACCTTGACAGCGGCTTTGACCACTATATGCACTGGCTTGATGCCCACCCGGACATCTGGCGCGACGTACCGCTTGCCTGAGGTTTGGGTCCGGGGTCTGGGGTCCGGGGTCTGAAACGGCTTACTCGGCCTTGATGTTGGCGGCGCGCACAACCTCGCCCCAGCGCTTCATTTCACCCTCAATGTAGCTGGCGAATTCCTTCGGAGTCGATCCTATCATCACCGTGCCGTCGCCTGACAGGCGCGCGATGACGTCGGGCAGTTTCATCACCTGGGCGATTTCGGTGGACAGTTTCTGGATCACGGCTGGCGGTGTTTTGGCCGGCGCGATGATGCCGTACCACTGCGCGGTCTGGAAACCGGCAAAGCCCGACTCGGCCACTGTCGGCACATCGGGTAGCGATGGGATGCGCGTGGCACTGCCCACCGCCAGCGCGCGCAGCTTGCCCGACTTGATGAGCGGTATGAGCGGCGAGGAACCGGTGAAGGTGGCCTGGGTCTGGCCGGCCAGCAGGTCGGTGAGCATGGGGCCGGTGCCTTTGTACGGCACGTGCACCATGTCGACCCTGGCGATACGCTTGAGGTACTCCATCGCAAGGTGGCCGGCGCTACCGTTGCCGGCCGAGCCGTAATTGATGGTGCCCGGTTTGGCGCGCGCAAGCTCAAGCAGTTCCTTGAGGTTTTTTGCCGGCACTGACGTGTTCACCGTGACGATGTTGGGCACGGCTGCGATCAACGACACCGGCGCGAAATCCTTCACCGCGTCGTAGGGCAACTTGGGAAACATCGCCGGATTGACGGCAAGCGTGCCGATGTGTCCGAGGATCAGCGTGTAGCCGTCCGGTGTCGCGCGCGCCACCTGTTCCATGGCGATATTGCCGGCGGCGCCGGGGCGGTTTTCCACCACCACTTGCTGGCCGAGGCGTTCGGTGAGTTTTTGCGCCACCAGACGCGAGATCAGTTCAGAGGTGCCGCCGGGGGCGAAGGGCACGACCAGCACGATGGGCTTGGTCGGATATTGCTGCGCGAACGCCGGCGTTGCAACAAGGGCGGCGAGCACCGCGCTTGCCAGGAGCAGCGTTCTTGTCATGTCGTCCTCCGGTTTTTTATTTTGAGGCGAGGACTATAGCACCGGCGTTTACCCTTCCTGCGGCGAACCGGGCGCGATCGGCGCAAGCGCCTTCAGTCTGGTATAGAGGGGCGCGAAGTCGGGGCTGGTGTCGCGCAACAATTGGCTGAAGCTTTCAATGACGAAGTAGCTGTCCTGGTAGCGGTCGATGCGGTAGTCCGTGCGCAGCACACGTTCGAGGTCAAATGCCTTACGCTGCGGCGCATTGCTTTCTATGCAGTAGGCGAGCTCGCCACCCGAAGAGAGCAGGCCGGCGCCATAGGCCTTGAGGCCGGCCGGTGTGCGCATCAGGCCGAATTCGATGGTGTACCAGTAGAGCCTGGCGAGCATGTCGAGCGCACCGAGGCCCAGGGCCTTCAGTCCGCCCTTGCCGTATTCGTGTAAATGATCGGCATAGACCGGGTCGAACAGCAACGGCACATGGCCGAAAAAATCATGGAATATGTCGGGCTCGACAATGTAGTCGAATTCTTCCGGGGTCCGCAGCCATACCGTGACCGGAAAGCGCCGGCCGGCGAGATGGCTGAAAAAGGCGTCATCCGGAATCAGGCCCGGTACGCCAACCAGGTCCCAGCCGGTGGCCTGTCGCAGCGCCTGTGACACGGCGTCAAAGCTTGGAATGGCGGCAGATGCGTCGAGCGCGGCAAGGTTCGCTATGAATTGCGGGCACGCATAGCGCGCCACCAGGCCGGACTGACGCGCGTAGAGGCGCCGCCACAAAGCGTGCTCGGCTTCACCGTATGCGGAAGAGTCCTGCGCAACAATGAAGTCGGCTCCGGCATGGCCGTAGTCGCCGCGCAGCGCGGCGGGACCGGCATTGTTCATGGTGATGTATTTAGCACGCCGCACCCGGCTTGAACAGGTTCATGTCTCCGCCTTCAGCACACCACGCCGAATCTGATCCAACTCTATCGATTCGAACAGCGCGCGGAAATTGCCCTCGCCGAAGCCCTCATCGCCCTTACGCTGGATGATCTCGAAAAAAATCGGGCCGATTACCGTCTTGGTGAAGATCTGCAGCAGCAGGCCGCCAGTGGCGGCCGTACCGAGCGCCGGTCCGCCGTCGAGCAGAATACGGCGCTGTTGCAGTTCGGCCAGCGGTTCGCCATGGCCGGGCAGGCGCGTCTCGAGCGCTTCGTAGTAGGTGTCTGGCGTGTCAAGGAGCTCGACGCCGGCCCGTTTGAGGGTATCGACGGTGGCGTAAATGTCGCCGGTGCCCAGGGCAATGTGCTGTATGCCCTCGCCGTGGTAGGCCTCGAGGTATTCCTGGATCTGGCTTTTGTCGTCGGAGGACTCGTTGATGGGGATGCGGATCTTGCCGCAGGGGCTGGTCATGGCTTTGGATTTGAGGCCGGTCAGCTTGCCCTCGATATCGAAGTAGCGCACCTCGCGAAAATTGAACAGGCGCTCGTAAAAGCCGGCCCACTCTGCCATGCGGCCGCGGTGCACGTTGTGGGTCAGGTGATCGACGTAGGTGAGGGCGGCCCCACGGTGGTGAATGTCATCGGCGGCGGTCGCGACATCGAGGGGTTCGAAATCGACGTCGTAGATATCGATGTCGCCTATCCCACCATGGCCGCCGCGGCTTTCAGCGCCGTTCTTGCCGCGCCAGCGATCGACAAAATAAATCAGTGAATCACCGATGCCCTTGATGGCCGGGATATTGAGTTCCATCGGACCGCTCTTCGAATCAAAGCTCCATGCGCCCAGGTCAATTGCACGACGGTAGGCGCTGGCGGCGTCGGCGACGCGAAAGGCGATGGCGCAGATTGACGGGCCGTGCTTGCGCGCAAAGCGCTGCGCGAAGGAATCGGGCTCGGCGTTGACGATGAAATTGATGTCGCCCTGGCGGTACAGCGTGACGTCTTTGTGGCGGTGTCGCGCAATGGCCTTGAAGCCCATGCGCTCGAACAGCGTCCCCATGGCCGCAGGGTCGGGCGCGGCGTACTCGATGAACTCGAAACCGGCGGTGCCCATGGGGTTGTCCCAGGCGCTTGTGTTCAGGTGCGCGGTTTCGGTGGCGTCGTTCACGATGGCTGCTCCGCTGGGTGGAGCAGACATTCTAGGCCGGGGTGACGGCAATTTAGTTGCAAAGTGAATGGAAATAACGAATTTATACGCAATAATGTGCCGTTTTATTTTACTAATAGGGCGTTTTATGCCAAAAATTGCATTGGACCGTACTGATCGCAAAATTCTTGATCTGCTGCAGGCGAATGGCCGTCTGAGCAATCTGGAGCTCGCTGAGCAGGTGTCGCTGTCGCCCTCGCCCTGCCTGCGCCGGGTGCGGCGGCTGGAGCAGGCGGGGGTGATCAGGCAGTACGTCGCCCTGGTCAGTTCGCAACAGGTCGGCCTGGGCCTGCTTGGCTACGTCACCGTCAAGCTCGAGAAACGCGGCAAGATGCCCATCGATGCGTTCCGCGACGCGGTGCAGGGCTGGCCCGAGGTGGTGGCCTGCTTTGCCATGACAGGGGACATGGACTACCTGCTGCGCGTTTATGTTGAAGATCTCGAACATTTTTCGCGCTTTGTCATGGACCATGTGCTGAAACAAGTCGGCGTCGTCGATGTGAAATCGAGTTTTGCGCTCGAGCGTATCAAGGACACGACGGCGCTGCCGCTGGCGCATCTGGGATAAGAGGTGGCTTCCTGCCCACGGGAGGGATTGCGCTGGAAACCCGCCATGGACGGGCCTTTGCAGGCGATGCCGCCTTGGCGGCGCGGGGGCTGGGAACGCGGTTCAGGCCCTGGCAGACTGCATTTCGGCCAGTACGCAGCGCTGCAGTTCGATCAGATGCGCATCGCGGATGCCGTGGGTGATCAGGCTCTCTACGGTGTGCAGCAGGTAGTCGGCAGATGAGCCGACCTCGCCGCGTGCGTGGGACAGCGCCTTGACCATCAGGTCGTGCGCCAGTTTGCCGGCGTAGCTCGGGTGTTCGCGGTTGACGACAAAGGCGATGGCGCGGTGTTCGCGTCCGCCGTTTTCATCGACCACCCTGATCCAGCGCGGGACGTATGAGCCGACGGCCATTTCGCGCCGCCATAGCAGACGCAGTTCCTCGCGGGCGAGGTAGTGCGGCAGGCGGTAGGACACGCCGCGGCAGCAACCGCCTCGATCCAGGCCCAGCACCAGTCCGGGAAAGTCCTTGGTGCCGCGGCCGATGTGTGACCACAGGCAAAAGCGCCGGTGGTAACCGCGCAATGTGGCAAGTCGGCGCTCGGCGAAATTCATGATCGGGTTCCATACCAGCGAGCCGTAGCCAAACACCCAGGGGTCGGCATCGGGACCGATGTCGGCCAGCAGCGCATCGACCGAGGCGTCCAGTTCCTCGTCCGACAGTACGCGATGCGCCAGCCCCGCGCTGCTGTGCAGGGTGCGGAACAGGTCGGCTTCGAGATCGGCGCGGCAGAGCTTGGTCATCGGCGTATTGGCTATTGTGGATGCATTGGCCCGTGGTTGGGAAGGCTTACCCCTCAATAACGCACGGGCCCCTGAACGGCTGACTGCACGCGAACCCGCCGGCGAGTGTCAGATTACGTACCCGGGTACCGTATGATGCCGGGGCGCGACAAAAGTTGCCTCCCGGAAAAGCGCCGGATCCCCCCCAAACCCAGAACAAGATGAAACCCGGAAAAACCCATGTATTGATCGCCGGCGGCGGCATTGGCGGCATGGCTGCGGCGCTGGCACTGTTGCAACGCGGATTCGATGTTGATATCTACGAGCAGGCTGGCGAAATGCGCGAAATCGGCGCCGGTATCCAGATCAGCCCCAATGGCAACCGCGCGCTCGATTCGCTCGGCGTGTTCCAGGGACTCAAGGCGTTGTCCTGCCCGACCGAGGGCAAGGAGGTGCGCCACTGGCAGTCGGGCAAGACCTGGAAGTTGTTTGACCTTGGCGGTGAGTCGATCCGTAAATACGGTTTTCCCTACATGACGGTGTACCGCCCCGACCTGCTGCAGGTGATGGTTGAGGGCGTGCTGCGGCATAAGCCCGGCGCCATTCACCTTGGCAAGCGTGTCGCGCGCATGGCGCAGCAGGATGCCGCGGTGAGGCTGACGTTCGAGGACGGCAGCAGTGCCCGGGGTGGGGTGCTGATCGGCGCCGACGGCGTGCATTCGGCGGTCAGGCGTGCCTTGTTTGGCGAGGACACGGTTAAATTTTCGGGCATGGCGGCCTGGCGCGCGCTGCTGCCGATGAAAAGCCTGCCCTCGCACATGGCGCGCATGGTCGCCACCAACTGGATAGGCCCGGGCGGGCATGTCGTGCATTACCCGCTGCAGCGCGGCGAGGTGATGAATTTTGTCGGTACGCTTGAAGGGGCGACATGGGACGGTCCGCCGTGGACCGCCGCTGCGACCGTGGCCGACTGCGCCGCCGCCTTTGCCGGCTGGAACGCCGATGTGCTGGCGATGATTGAACGCGCGCCCTCGGTACTCAAATGGGCGATGCTGGTGCGCGACTTCCTCGACACATGGACAGTGGGCCGTGCGAGTCTGCTCGGCGATGCCTGCCATCCGACTCTGCCCTTTCTGGCGCAGGGGGCGGTGATGGCAATCGAGGACGGCGTGGTGCTGGCACGCTGTCTTGACGCCTACGACGATGCCGGCGTGGCGCTGCAAAAGTACGAGCAGGCGCGCAAGGAGCGGACCTACAACATGGTGCGCGGCGCCGCCGACAACACCTACCGCTTTCACAATCGGGCGCTGGCCGACCCCGAAGGCGCCGGCGCATTCATCGACAAGGAGTGGCAGCCCGAGGCGATTGCCGCGCGCTACGACTGGTTGTTCAAGTACGACGTTCTCACTGCGCCGGTTTGAGTGCACTGATGATCAGCAATGCGGCGACCGTGCTGCCGCCGCCGGCGGCGGACAGCGAAAAGCCCGCCGCTTTACCGCTGGCATCGAGCAGCGAGTCCTGCTCTTCGAGTACCGCCGCCTCGCCCTCGCCCAGAACGCGCAGACGGCCGCGTGCGGCGTAAATCAATACCGTGTCGCCGGCGGCTTTTTCCACCACTGATGTGGCGTGCAGCGCGCGAAGTTCAAGTTTCGCCGCCACCCTGCCGCGGCGGGTCAGCAGGCTGAAGTCCTCAACCGGTCCGTCGAGCAAACTGCACTCGGCCGGCCATTCGCCGCGAAAGGCAAAGGGCTGCAGCGGCGCGTCCAAGGTTTTGCTGAACGCGACGCCCTCGGCCGGATGATTGAAGCGCAGCGTCACGCCGCTGCCTGAAATAATCATCAACCGGCGGTCGAAGCCCGGGAATGCCGAGAAGGGCGAGTCTGCGCCAATCACCGGCAGGCTCAGTTGCCACAACAAATCGTCGCCGAAGCCGGCACCTTCGGGAAACGATGCGATGCGGCGCGAACGGCCTTTGCCGTTTTTCCAGGGCTGCGACGGATAGTCGGCCTGGCGCAATACCTTCACACGGCCTTCACGCGGCTTTGGCGGCGGGGGCGCGCGCCAGTTCTGCCAGCAGTTTTGCCTCGCGTTCCCGCGCCAGTTTCAGATGCTTTGCCTTGACATGGCCGTAGCCGCGGATGTGCTCGGGTATCGCCGCGATCGCAACGGCGGTGTTGAGCGTGTCGCGGCCGAGTCCGCCAAGCAGTCCGGTCACGGTGCTCTCGTAGTCGATGATCAACTGGCGTTCGATGCGACGCTCTTCGCTGTAGCCGAATACATCGAGCGCCGTGCCGCGCAGTCCCTTGCATTTCGCCAGCACACGGAACACCGGCAGCATCCACGGTCCAAACACGGATTTTTTTGCCTCGCCGGTGATGGGGTCCGCCCGGTTCAGCAGCGGCGGGGCAAGATGGAATTTGATCTTGTAATCGCCCTCGAACATGGCGCCTATTTTTTGCAGGAACTCCGGCCGCGTGTGCAGGCGCGCCACTTCGTATTCGTCCTTGTAGGCCATCAGTTTGAAAAAATAGCGCGCCACGGTTTCGGTGAGTTCGCTGCCACCGGTTTTATCGGATTCGGCGAGGCGCACGCGGTCCACCAGGGTGGTGTAGCGCGCGGCGTAGGCGGCATCCTGGTATGCGGTGAGGAATTCGGCGCGGCGGGTGATGATTTCATCGAGCGAGCGGGCGATGCTTTTGCTGAAAGCGATGACCTCCCCCGGATTGGCGAGCTTTTCCACGCGCACCGGGTCGGCCGCCGTGCGGCGCCCCCAGGCAAAGGCCTTCTGGTTGAAGGCGACGGACACGTCATTGAGTGCGATGGCCTTCAGCAGCGAGGACTCGGCGATGGGCACCCAGCCCTTCTGGTAGGCGTAGCCGAGCATGAACATGTTGGTGGCGATGGCGTCGCCGAGCAAGGCGGTCGCGATGTGTCCGGCATCGACGAGGGCCACGTTCTGCGCGCCGGCTGCGGCGGCGATATCACTTTGCAGGTCGGAGCCGGGCATTTGCCAGTCCGGATTTTTTACGAATGCCGCCGTGGGCGCCGCAGTGGCGTTAACGACGACCCTGGTGCTGCTGTCGTTCATGCGCGACAGCGAATCGATGCTGGCCGTCACCACCAGGTCGCAGCCGATTACGAGGTCCGCGCCGCCGGTACCGACGCGCACCGCGTGCAACTCGTCGGGTGAATTGGCGATTCGCACATGCGACATCACCGGGCCGCCCTTTTGCGCCAGGCCGGACATGTCGAGTACCGTCGTCCCCTTGCCCTCAAGGTGCGCCGCCATGGCGAGGATCTGGCCTATGGTGATGACGCCGGTGCCGCCGATTCCGGTGATGAGGGCGCCAAAGGGTTTGGTCAGCACGGGAAGGACCGGGTCTTGCAGCGGGAAGTCGATTTCGCCCACGGTGCCGGCCTTGCCTTTTTTCAGTGCGCCGCCCTCGACGGTGACAAAGCTGGGGCAAAAGCCGTTGACGCAGGAGTAATCCTTGTTGCATGAGGACTGGTTGATCTGGCGCTTGCGGCCGAATTCGGTTTCGAGCGGCTCCACCGACAGGCAGTTGGATTTGTCGCTGCAGTCGCCGCAGCCTTCGCACACCGCCTCGTTGATGACGACGCGCTTGGCCGGGTCGGGAAAGGCGCCGCGCTTCCTGCGGCGGCGTTTTTCCGAGGCGCAGGTCTGGTCGTAAATGAGCGCCGAGGTCCCGGGTAATTCGCGCAATTCCTTTTGTACGGCGTCGAGTTCGTCACGATGACGCACCGTTACGCCCGGCGCCCAGTTGATGCTCGCCGGATATTTTTCCGGCTCGTCGGTGACGACGATGATGGGGGTCACCCCCTCGGCGGCGATCTGGCGCGAAATCATCGCCGGGTCGAGCGGGCCATCAACGTGCTGCCCGCCGGTCATGGCGACCGCATCGTTGTAGAGGATCTTGTAGGTGATGTTGACCCCGGAGGCGACCGCCGCGCGAATCGCCAGCAGGCCCGAATGAAAATACGTGCCGTCGCCGATATTGGCGAATACATGTTTTTCGCTGGTGAACGGCGCCTGGCCGATCCAGGCGGCGCCCTCGCCGCCCATGTGACTGAAGGTGGCGGTGCTGCGGTCCATCCATAGCGCCATGAAGTGGCAGCCGATGCCGGCGAGGGCGCGGCTGCCCTCGGGCACACGCGTCGAGGTGTTGTGGGGGCAGCCGGAGCAGAAGTAAGGCTTGCGTTCGGTCACGACGCGCGGACGGGCAAGGGCCTTTTCCTTTTGGTCGAGATAGACAAGGCGCTGGCGGTAGCGCTCACCGAGGGCTGTGTCCATGCCTAGTTTGGCCAGGCGCTGCGCGATCGCTTTGGCGATCATCGCGGGCGAGAGTTCATAGTGTGCCGGCAGCAGCCAGGTGCCTGCGGGCTGGCCTGCGGCGATGGACCATTCGCCGTTGTCGTCGAACTTGCCGACCACGCGCGGCGGCCGCACATCGGCGCGCCATTCGTAGAGTTCTTCCTTGATCTGGTATTCGATCAACTGGCGTTTTTCCTCGATGACGAAGATTTCTTCGAGGCCGTGCGCAAAGCGGCGCGCGCCCTGGGGTTCCAGCGGCCAGGTCATCGCCACCTTGTACAGGCGGATGCCGACGTCGCGTGCCACCGCCTCGTCAATGCCAAGATCGGCCAGGGCTTGCAGCGTGTCGCCGTAGGATTTGCCGGTGGTGGCGATGCCCAGGCGCGCGCGCGGCGAATCCCAGACGATGCGGTCGAGCTGGTTGGCGCGGGCGTAGGCGACGGCGGCATAGACCTTGGAATCTAGCAGGCGTGTTTCCTGCTCGATAAAGCCGTCGGGCCAGCGGATGTTGAGGCCGCCCTGGGGCATGGCAAAATCGGTCGGCAGCGCAATGCGCACGCGTTGCGGGTCGATGTCGACCGCGGCGCCCGACTCGACCACGTCAGTGACGCACTTGAAACCTATCCAGCAGCCCGAATAGCGTGACATCGCCCAGCCGTGCAGACCGTAATCGAGGTATTCCTGCACGCTCGCCGGGTTGAGCACCGGGATGCAGGCGGCCTTGAGTGCGTGTTCGCTCTGGTGCGCGACGGTGGACGATTTGGCGGCGTGGTCATCGCCCATCATCACCAGAACGCCGCCGTGGGCCGAGGTGCCGGCCGAATTGGCGTGCTTGAACACGTCGCCGGAACGGTCGACGCCGGGACCCTTGCCGTACCAGATGCTGAACACGCCGTCGTAAAGGGCGCCTGCCGACAGGTTGAGCTGCTGCGTGCCCCAGACCGAGGTGGCGGCGAGGTCCTCGTTGACGCCCGGCTGGAACTTGATGTGGTGTTCGGCCAGGTGGGCCTGGGCTTTCCACAAGGCCTGGTCAACGCTGCCCAGAGGCGAGCCGCGGTACCCGCTGATGAAGCCGGCGGTGTTGAGTCCGGCGGCAAGGTCGCGCTCGCGCTGCATCATCGGCAGCCTGACGATGGCCTGGGTGCCGGTCATGAAGGCGCGGCCGGCGCTAAGCGTGTATTTGTCGTCGAGCGTGACTTCGCGCAGCGAGGTCGGGGCGTTCATGGCGGTTCTGCTCCTCCGGTGCTCCAGGGTCAATCTTAAAATGACTGGTCGTGCCTGCGTCTACGCCAGCCTGCGCTGGCCTGATTCAAGCGGGTATCGGTGAAAAGTATATGCCTGGAATTCGGGAATTTCTTGCCTATTGGCGACGCGGATTACCGGCCACTTTTTGCTGCGGCAAGTAAAGACCGCTGAGACGCTGTAGCCCCTTCCGTTTCGGCGACACCGCTCAGGCGCCGGCAGGTCAGTCTGCCCGCAGCCAGGTCTGAAGCGCGATGTTGACGGCACCGGGCTGCTCAAGTGTGGAGAGGTGGCCGCAGTGTTCGAGGATTTCGAGTTTCGCGCCGGCAATGGCCGCAGCCATTTCCTCGTGCCGCGCCAAGGGCGTCAACGCATCCTGCCGGCCGCAAAGCACCAGCGCCGGGCAGCGGATCTGTGCCAGCAGGGGCATGCTGTCGGCGCGGCTGATAATGGCCTTTTCCTGGCGAATGAACGCCGGCTTGCCGGTGTTGCGTGCCATGGTCTTTATAATCGTCGTCAGGGCGTCGTCGCCAAGGTGGTCGGCGTGGACGAGTTGCGGCAGCAGCGTGTCCGTCACACCCATGAAGCGGCCGCGATCGGCCAGAGCGATGAAGGCGTTGCGCTTTTCGCTCGCCTCCGGCGTGTCGGTCCGGGCTGAGGTGTCGAGCAGCGCGATCCGCGTTACACGGGACGGGGCCTGGCGCATGATTTCGAGCGCAACGTAACCGCCCATGGACAGACCGGCAAGGGAAAATGTCTTGAACGGGCAGGCATCGAGAATATCTTTTGCCAACTGCGCCATATTGTCCGAGCGGGTGTGATCGGCGACCCAGCATTCGGCCGATTTACCCAGGCCGGCAATCTGCGGCTGCCACAGCAGGGCGTCGCAAAGCAGGCCGGGAACGAGGACGAGGGGATTTGCTTTCTTCATGGGATGCCTGGTTTGGCCGTGTGGATTCGGATCTCGCGTTTGCGTCGGTGAATTTTAGGGTATTGAAATGTGCTGCGCACGCGATATGTTGGCGAGTCCTCACATCGGGGCCTGAAAATGCCTATCGAGCAGGTCAGGTAATGCTGCGTATGACTGCGCAAGCCCCTGTCGGGTAAAGAAATTTTAAATGCACGATGCCGGGCGTCGGACGCCCCCGGCGGGTTGTCTGCGGTCTCGGACGGGTTTATCTCTTAGTTTGACATGGCCTCCAAAACTCTTCATAATCAGCGGTTTCGCTGGAGGGGTGCCCGAGTGGTTAAAGGGGGCAGACTGTAAATCTGTTGGCTTACGCCTACGTTGGTTCGAATCCAACCTCCTCCACCAGCGCCTTGGGTCTTGAAAACACTGGGGGTTTTGGCGGGGCAGGCGGGACAGAGAATTAGGAACGCGGGTGTAGCTCAATGGTAGAGCAGAAGCCTTCCAAGCTTATGACGAGGGTTCGATTCCCTTCACCCGCTCCAGCCGGACGCGGTACGGGATGACGCGGTACGGGATGGAAGGCGGCCCGGGCGGCGAAAGCAGGGTTTTTAAAGTATCGCCGTTGTAGCTCAGTGGTAGAGCACTCCCTTGGTAAGGGAGAGGTCGCGCGTTCAATCCGCGCCAACGGCACCACAGGTTTTATTTATTGTCGACTTAACAGGGTAAGAGATCATGGCCAAGGGCAAGTTTGAGCGTACGAAGCCTCACGTGAACGTGGGGACGATCGGTCACGTAGACCACGGTAAGACGACGCTGACGGCGGCGATAACGTCGGTGCTGAGCAAGAAGTTTGGCGGCGAGGCGAAGGCCTACGACCAGATTGACTCGGCGCCGGAGGAGAAGGCACGGGGCATTACGATCAATACGGCGCACGTGGAGTACGAGACGCAGAACCGTCACTACGCGCACGTTGACTGCCCGGGCCACGCCGACTACATCAAGAACATGATCACCGGAGCGGCGCAGATGGACGGCGCGATTCTGGTGGTGAGCTCGGCCGACGGTCCGATGCCGCAGACCCGGGAACATATTCTTCTGGCGCGCCAGGTGGGCGTGCCCTACATCATCGTCTATATGAACAAGGCGGACATGGTGGACGACAAGGAGCTGCTCGAGCTGGTGGAGATGGAAGTGCGCGAGCTGCTCTCAAAATACGAGTTTCCAGGCGACGACACGCCGATCATCATCGGCAGCGCGTTGAAGGCGCTCGAGGGTGACAAGAGCGACATGGGCGAGGGTTCGATTTTCAAGCTGGCCGAGGCGCTGGACACGTACATTCCGCTCCCGAAGCGCGCGATTGACGGTCCGTTCCTGATGCCGGTGGAGGACGTGTTCTCGATCTCCGGGCGCGGTACCGTGGTGACGGGCCGTGTGGAGCGCGGAGTGGTGAAGGTTGGCGAGGATCTGGAGATTGTGGGTCTGAAGCCGACGCTGAAGACGGTGTGCACGGGCGTGGAGATGTTCAGGAAGCTGCTGGACCAGGGTCAGGCCGGTGACAACGTTGGGGTGCTGCTGCGCGGCACCAAGCGCGAGGAGGTGGAGCGCGGTCAGGTTCTGTCCAAGCCCGGTTCGATCAATCCGCACACGAAGTTCGAGTGCGAGGTGTACATCCTGAGTAAGGACGAGGGCGGGCGTCACACGCCGTTCTTCAACAACTACAGGCCGCAGTTTTATTTTCGTACGACGGACGTGACCGGGGCGGTGCAGTTGCCCGAGGGCACGGAGATGGTGATGCCGGGGGACAACATCAAGATGGTGGTGACCCTGATCGCCCCGATCGCGATGGAGCAGGGCCTGCGCTTTGCCATCCGCGAGGGCGGCAAAACCGTCGGCGCCGGCGTCGTCGCCAAGGTCATTGAGTAACGGGCACAGTTCAACCGCAGGCCAATAGCTCAACTGGCAGAGCGTCGGTCTCCAAAACCGAAGGTTGGGGGTTCGATTCCCTCTTGGCCTGCCAACAGACAGCGGACAGCGGACTGTGGCGGTGAAAAGTGAACATCTTCGGTGAGAGGCAGTCACCGGACGGCGTGTTAAGGAAGCAATGATGCAATCCTCAGGCGCGGTTCGCGCAGACGGACAGGTGATGGCGGACAAGATCAAATTGGCGGTTGCGGTGCTGCTCATGTTGGGGGGCATTGCCGGGTTTTATTTCCTGTCCGATAGCGCACTGGTGCTGCGTGTGGCGGCGATCATTGCCGGCTTTGCTGCGGGTATTGCCGTGGGTTGGTTCACCGAGCCCGGGCAGCAACTGATCGTGTTTGCGCAGGAAGCTGTTGCCGAGACAAAGAAAGTGGTGTGGCCGACCCGCAAAGAATCGCTGCAAACGACCGGGGTGGTGTTCGTGTTCATGGTGGCCATGGCGGTGTTTCTGTGGCTTACCGACAAATCGCTGGAGTACGCCCTGTACGATCTGGTTCTGGGCTGGAGGAAATGATGACCGCCAATACGGCTGCGATTGCAGGCAAGCGCTGGTACGTGGTTCACGCCTATTCCGGATTCGAAAAGTCGGTGCAAAGGGCGCTGGAAGATCGCATCCGGCGTGCCGATATGGGTCACATGTTCGGCAAGATTCTTGTTCCGACGGAAGAGGTTGTCGAGATGAAGAGCGGACAGAAGAACATTTCCGAGCGCAAGTTTTTCCCCGGCTATGTGCTGGTGGAAATGGAAATGAACGACCAGACCTGGCACCTTGTCAAGAGCACCAACAAGGTCACCGGCTTTGTCGGTGGCACGGCCTCACGGCCGACACCGATCTCGGTCAAGGAAGTCGACCAGATAATGCACCAGATGCAGGAGGGCGTGGAGAAGCCCAAGCCCAAAGTTCTGTTTGAGGTGGGCGAGGCGGTGCGTGTAAAGGAAGGCCCGTTCACCGATTTTCACGGATCTGTCGAGGATGTCAATTACGACAAGTCCAAGCTGCGTGTGTCGGTGACGATTTTCGGTCGCGCGACGCCTGTGGAGCTGGAGTTCGGCCAGGTCGAAAAAGCGTAAGTTTTTTTTTGCGGCGCGGGGTGACCCGCGCTTTTTTAACGGGGAGCCCTGTTTCCTTGCCGTAGCGGAAAACGGGCGATTGAACCCACAGTAAAGGAGTCACGCAAGTGGCAAAAAAGATTATTGGTTTTATCAAGCTGCAGGTTCCTGCAGGCAAGGCCAATCCCAGCCCGCCCATCGGGCCGGCACTCGGCCAGCGCGGCCTGAACATCATGGAATTCTGCAAGGCGTTCAACGCGCAGACGCAGAAGCTGGAGCCCGGTCTTCCCATTCCCGTGGTGATCACGGCTTTTGCGGACAAGAGCTTCACTTTCATCATGAAGACCCCGCCCGCGACCATTCTGATCAAGAAGGCCGCCGGGATCGAAAAGGGCAGCAAAATTCCGCACATGGACAAGGTGGGCAAGCTGACGCGCGCCCAGGCTGAGGATATCGCCAAGGCGAAAATGCCAGACCTCACCGCGTCCGACCTGGACGCCGCCGTGCGCACCATCGCCGGCAGCGCGCGTTCCATGGGCATTACCGTGGAGGGCGTGAAATGAGCAACATCAAACTCAAGCTGACCAAGCGCCAGAAGGGCTTTGACGGGCTGGTCGAGCACAACAAACCGTATCCGGTCATCGATGCGCTGAATCTCGTCAAAAAGGCGGCGACCGCCAAGTTCGACGAATCAGTCGACATCGCGGTCAACCTCGGCATCGACGCCAAAAAATCCGACCAGACCGTTCGCGGCGCAGTTGTGCTGCCCGCTGGTACTGGCAAGAACGTCCGAGTAGCGGTGTTTGCGCAGGGTGATAAAGCGGCTGCCGCCAAGGCCGCCGGCGCAGACATCGTCGGTATGGAAGATCTTGCCGAGTCGATCAAGGCAGGCAAGATCGACTTCGACGTCGTCATCGCCAGCCCCGATACCATGCGCATCGTCGGTGCGCTCGGACAGGTCCTCGGCCCGCGCGGCCTGATGCCCAACCCGAAGGTTGGCACGGTCACGCCCGATGTCGCGACCGCAGTCAAGAATGCCAAGGCCGGTCAGGTCCAGTACCGGGCCGACAAGGCCGGCATCGTGCAGTGCTCCATCGGGCGTGCCTCGTTTTCGCCTGAGCAGCTGCAGCAAAACCTGGTTGCACTGATCGAGGCGCTGAACAAATCCAAGCCGGCCACGTCCAAGGGCATCTACCTCAAGAAATTGTCGGTCGCCAGCACCATGGGCCCTGGCGTGAGGGTGGATCTGGCCAGTTTGAGCGGCTGAGACAGGAGTTAATTTAGGCCCTCGTTCAGGCGGGGGCAGGACTTTGGGCCGCAGCAGAGAAGTTGAAGTGCGCTGCTGCTGCCGTCAAAGACCGTAGGTATCCGAGAGGGTTTAATCGCAGGGATCGTTGGAGTTTGCAGTTTTTCAACAGTGACTTGCGTCCTACGCAGATGGCGTACCCGAACTAAGGATTCTCTGAATCTGAATGCAAGGTCGCCGTGAAAAGCAACGCAGCAGTAGCGAGTCCGGTGGTAGAGCCTGAGTTTGGGTCTGCAATCGGCCTTGTGAACGCTGCATTTAACTGGAGGTAGACCTTGGGTCTCAATCTCGAAGAGAAAAAGGCGGTAGTAGCCGAAGTCTCCGCGCAAGTGGCGAAGGCGCAGGCGATTATCGTCGCTGAGTACCGTGGTCTGGAAGTGGGCAACATGACCCAGTTGCGGGCGAAAGCCCGCAATTCGGGTGTGTACCTGCGCGTGCTCAAGAACACCCTGGCGCGCCGCGCCGTGAAGGACACGCCGTTCGAAAAGCTGGCCGATCAGATGATCGGACCGCTGGTCTACGGCATCTCGTCCGACCCGGTGGCAACTGCCAAGGTGCTGCATGAGTTTGCGAAAGCCAACGACAAGTTTGTCATCAAGGCAGGCGCCATGCCGAACGTCGTGATTTCCGCCAAGGAAGTCGCAGCGCTCGCCAACATGCCCAGCCGCGAACAGCTTCTCGCCATGCTGCTGGGTACCATGCAAGCGCCTGTTGCGAAGTTCGTGCAAACCCTCAATGAAATTCCGAGCCGGTTCGTGCGCACGCTCGCTGCAGTTCGCGACCAGAAGGAAAAGGCTGCTGCCTGATCCTCGCCCGTTTTCGCACCGCTTAACTTAACAAAAGACTAATTCTGATTCAGGAGTAACAAATGACTGTCGCAAAAGCAGAGATTCTCGATGCAGTAGCAAACATGACCGTGCTGGAGCTGTCGCAGCTGATTAAGGACATGGAAGAAAAATTTGGCGTTTCTGCCGCAGCCGCGGCTGTTGCCGTGGCTGCGCCGGCCGCTGGCGGCGGTGCTGCCGTGGTCGAGGAAAAGACCGAGTTCACCGTAATGCTCTTGGCTGCAGGCGAGAACAAGGTGAACGTCATCAAGGCTGTTCGCGAAGTGACCGGCCTCGGACTGAAGGAAGCCAAGGACGTCGTTGACGGTGCGCCGAAGGCCGTCAAGGAAGGCACCAACAAGGCAGATGCCGATGCCATCCTGAAGAAACTGGTTGATGCCGGTGCCAAGGCTGAACTGAAGTAATCGCGGTCCCGAAACGATGCCGGCGGAGCTCTTAAAGGCCGCCGGCGTTTCGGTTTTTGTTTTGCGCCGTCTGTATTGTCTTTGAGACGGCGAGTTTGAAACCCGAGCGAGAGCTCGGACGGGAGCGGACGAAATGTGCGTCTGCTCCCGCCCGAACCCTGGTTCCTGACCTGGAGCTTTTTCATGACGCCCACGATGTATTCAACGACCGAGAAAAAACGCATTCGCAAGAGCTTCGCCAAGCGCGCAAGCGTGTTGAATGTGCCTTTCCTGCTGGCTACGCAACTGGAGTCCTACACTGCGTTTTTGCAGGCGGCGATGCCGGTCGAGAAGCGCAAGACCGAGGGGCTTCAGGCGGCGTTCCATTCTATTTTTCCGATTACCAGCCACTCTGGCAACGCCAAGCTTGACTTCGTTTCCTATGGGCTCGGTGAACCTCCGTTTGACGTCAAGGAATGCCAGCAACGAGGCCTGACTTTCGCCAGCCCGCTGCGCGCGCGGGTGCGGCTGACGATCATGGACAAAGAGGCCGCCAAGCCGACGATCAAAGAGGTGAAGGAGCAGGAAGTCTATATGGGCGAAATCCCGCTCATGACGACCACCGGCTCTTTTGTCATCAACGGCACTGAGCGTGTGATTGTGTCTCAGTTGCATCGTTCGCCCGGCGTGTTCTTCGAGCACGATCGCGGCAAGACGCACAGTTCGGGCAAGCTGCTGTTCTCGGCGCGAATTATTCCCTACCGCGGTTCGTGGCTCGATTTTGAGTTCGACCCCAAGGACATCCTGTTTTTCCGCGTCGATCGTCGCCGCAAGATGCCGGTGACCATTCTGCTCAAGGCGATCGGCATGACGCCCGAGCAGGTTCTTTCGGCTTTCTACGACTTTGATAATTTCCAGCTGTCGAAAAAGGGCGTGCAGTTTGAACTGGTGCCCGAGCGTCTTCGCGGCGAGATCGCCAGTTTCGACATCGTCGACAAGAACGACAAGGTGCTGGTTCCCAAAGACAAGCGCATCACCGTCAAGCACATCCGCGACATGGAGGCTGCCGGACTCAAGAAGATCACTGTTCCGGAGGATTTCCTGATCGGACGCGTGCTTGCGCACAACGTCATTGACACGTCGAGCGGTGAAATTCTGGCCAATGCCAACGACGAGATCACCGAAGACCTTCTGGCGAAATTGCAGGAGTGCGGCGTCGAGTCCGTCAAGACCTTGTATACCAATGACCTGGACCAGGGTGGTTACATCTCTCACACGCTGCGCATAGACGAGACGGCCGACCAGACGGCCGCACGGGTGGCCATTTACCGCATGATGCGCCCCGGCGAGCCGCCGACGGAAGACGCCGTTGAAACCCTGTTCAACGGTCTCTTCTACAACGAAGATCGCTACGATTTGTCGGGTGTCGGCCGCATGAAGTTCAACCGCCGCGCCTATCCTGAGAAAAAGGAAGACAAGTCGCCCGACTGGTCCAAGCGCTTCTACGAGCGTGTTGGCCCGAAGGACGCCCTTGGCGCGGGGGTCCTGTCGAACGATGACATCATCGCTGTTGTCGGCATCCTCGTTGAACTTCGCAACGGCCGTGGTGAGATCGATGATATCGACCACCTCGGCAACCGTCGCGTGAGGTCGGTGGGCGAGTTGGCGGAAAACCAGTTCCGTGCCGGTCTTGTCCGTGTCGAGCGCGCCGTCAAGGAGCGCTTGTCGCAGGCAGAGTCCGACAACCTGATGCCGCACGACCTGATCAATGCCAAGCCGATTTCGGCTGCTATCAAGGAGTTCTTCGGTTCGTCCCAGTTGTCGCAGTTCATGGATCAGACCAACCCCCTGTCCGAAATCACCCACAAGCGCCGTGTTTCCGCACTGGGACCGGGCGGTCTGACGCGCGAGCGTGCCGGTTTCGAGGTGCGTGACGTTCATCCGACCCACTACGGCCGGGTCTGCCCGATCGAGACGCCCGAGGGCCCGAACATCGGCCTGATCAATTCGCTGGCGCTGTACGCGCGCACCAACGAATACGGCTTCATGGAAACGCCGTACCGCAAGGTAGTCAACAGCAAGGTCACCGACCAGATCGACTTCCTTTCCGCAATCGAGGAGTCGAACTTCATGATTGCGCAGGCGAACGCGCAACTTGACAAGGCCGGCAAGCTGCAGGACGGACTGGTTTCCTGCCGTTACAAGAACGAATTCACGCTGGCGACCGCTGATCGCGTGCAGTACATGGACGTGGCGCCGGCGCAGATCGTTTCTGTAGCGGCTTCGCTGATCCCGTTCCTCGAGCACGATGACGCGAACCGCGCGCTGATGGGCTCGAACATGCAGCGCCAGGCCGTTCCCTGCCTGCGCCCCGAAAAGGCGCTGGTCGGCACCGGTATCGAGCGCACCGTCGCCGTCGACTCGGGCACCGCAGTGCAAACCCTTCGCGGCGGTAAGGTCGACTACGTCGATGCCAGCCGTATCGTCGTCCGTGTCAATGACGACGAGACGGTGGCCGGCGATGTCGGCGTCGACATTTACAACCTGATGAAGTACACCCGTTCCAACCAGAACACCAACATCAACCAGCGGCCGCTGGTGAAGGTCGGCGAGACCATCGCAAAGGGTGATGTGGTTGCGGACGGCGCTTCGACCGACATGGGCGAACTGGCGCTCGGGCAGAACATGCTCGTCGCCTTCATGCCTTGGAATGGTTACAACTTCGAGGACTCGATCCTGATTTCGGAGCGCGTTGTCGCCGAAGACCGCTACACGTCGATCCACATCGAGGAACTCACGGTTGTCGCGCGCGATACCAAGCTCGGACCGGAGGAAATCACCCGTGATATCTCCAACCTGTCGGAAGGCCAGCTCGCAAGGCTGGACGAGGCGGGCATCGTTTACATCGGCGCGGAAGTAGAAGCCGGTGACGTGCTGGTCGGCAAGGTAACGCCCAAGGGCGAGACGCAGCTGACCCCGGAAGAAAAGCTGTTGCGTGCGATCTTTGGCGAAAAGGCCTCGGATGTTAAGGACACTTCGCTGCGCGTGCCCTCCGGCATTTCCGGTACGGTCATTGACGTGCAGGTGTTCACGCGCGAAGGCATCGATCGCGACAAGCGTGCGGCACAGATCATTGATGACGAACTGAAGCGTTACAAGAAAGACCTTGCCGACCAGATGCGCATCGTCGAGGGCGACACCTTCGGCCGTATCGAGCGCCTGCTCGTCGGCAAGGCGGCGAACGGCGGTCCGAAGAAGCTTGCCAAGGGCTCGAAGATCACCAAGAGCTACCTGGACGACAACGAACGCTATCACTGGTTTGACATTCGCCTGACCAGCGATGAGTCGGCGGCGCAACTCGAGTCGCTGCGCGCCAGTCTCGAGCAAAAGCGCGTGGACTTTGATGTCGCGTTCGAAGCGAAGAAGAAGAAACTGACGCAGGGCGATGAGCTTCCTCCGGGCGTGCAGAAGATGGTCAAGGTTTATGTCGCAGTCAAGCGTCGCCTGCAGCCCGGTGACAAGATGGCCGGTCGTCACGGCAACAAGGGCGTTATCTCCAAGATCGTGCCGGTAGAGGACATGCCGTACATGGCCGACGGTACGCCGGTGGACGTGGTGCTCAATCCGCTGGGGGTGCCTTCGCGCATGAACGTCGGGCAGATTCTGGAAACGCACCTGGGCTGGGCTGCCAAGGGTCTTGGCATCAAGATCGGCGAAATGCTCAAGGAGCATTCTAAGACTGCGGATGTGCGCAAGTTCCTGACTAAAATCTACAATGATAGCGGCAAGCCCGAAGATATCGCCAGCCTGTCTGATGACGAGGTGATTGAGCTGGCGGGTAACCTGAAGGGTGGCGTTCCCTTCGCAACGCCGGTGTTTGACGGTGCTAACGAAGGCGAAATCAGGGCGATGCTCGATCTCGCCTTCCCCGACGATGACTTCCGTACCAAGCAGTTGGGTTTCAATCCCGGCAAGACGCAAGTGACCCTGTACAACGGCCATACCGGGGAGCAGTTCGACCGGCTGGTGACCGTCGGCTACATGCACGTTCTCAAGCTGCACCACCTCGTGGACGACAAGATGCATGCGCGTTCGACCGGACCTTACAGCCTGGTCACGCAGCAGCCCCTGGGCGGCAAGGCGCAGTTCGGCGGCCAGCGATTCGGCGAGATGGAGGTGTGGGCACTGGAGGCCTATGGCGCAGCGTACACGCTGCAGGAGATGCTGACTGTCAAGTCAGACGATATCTCGGGCCGCACCAAGGTGTACGAGAGCATCGTCAAGGGCGATCACAAGATCGAAGCTGGCATGCCTGAATCGTTCAACGTGCTGGTCAAGGAAATCCGCTCTCTTGGCATCGACATCGATCTCGAAAGATTTTAGTTTGAAGACGGGGCGTCGCGCCTTCGCGAAGTTCCGGTTGGAAATTTGTACGTGCATCACGCCACTTTGGAGTGAAAGATGAAAGCACTACTTGATTTGTTCAGGCAGGTAACGCAAGAAGAAGAATTCGACGCCATCAAGATCGGGCTCGCCTCGCCCGAAAAGATCCGGTCGTGGTCGTTCGGCGAGGTCAAGAAGCCGGAAACCATCAACTACCGCACCTTCAAGCCGGAGCGGGACGGCCTGTTCTGCGCCAAGATTTTTGGCCCGATCAAGGATTACGAGTGCCTTTGCGGCAAGTACAAGCGACTCAAGCACCGAGGTGTCATTTGCGAGAAATGCGGCGTCGAAGTCACGCTGGCCAAGGTGCGCCGTGAGCGCATGGGCCACATCGAACTGGCCAGCCCGACCGCGCACATCTGGTTCCTGAAGTCGCTGCCGTCGCGCCTGGGGCTGGTCCTGGACATGACGCTGCGGGACATCGAGCGCGTGCTGTATTTTGAAGCCTATGTCGTGATCGACCCGGGCATGACCCCGCTCAAGCGCTGCCAGTTGCTGACCGAGGACGATTACCTCGCCAAAGTCGAGGAGTTTGGCGACGATTTCTCCGCGTCGATGGGAGCGGAAGGTATTCGCGAACTGCTGCGTTCGATTGATGTGGACCATGAAATCGAGAGCCTGCGCAAGGAGCTCGAGACGGCAACGTCGGACACGAAGATCAAGAAAATCGCCAAGCGCCTCAAGGTGCTTGAGGGTTTCCAGAAGTCGGGTATCAAGCCCGAGTGGATGGTCATGGAGGTGCTTCCGGTGCTGCCGCCGGAGTTGCGTCCGCTGGTGCCGCTCGACGGCGGCCGGTTCGCCACGTCCGACCTCAATGACCTGTATCGGCGCGTCATAAACCGTAATAACCGTCTCAAGCGCCTGCTGGAACTGAAGGCGCCTGAGATCATCGTGCGGAATGAAAAACGCATGCTGCAGGAGGCTGTTGACTCGTTGCTCGACAACGGTCGTCGCGGCAAGGCCATGACCGGTGCCAACAAGCGCCCGCTGAAGTCGCTCGCCGACATGATCAAAGGCAAGGGTGGTCGATTCCGCCAGAACCTTCTGGGCAAGCGCGTCGACTACTCCGGCCGCTCGGTCATTGTCGTGGGTCCGCAGCTCAAGCTGCACCAATGCGGTCTGCCGAAGAAAATGGCGCTCGAACTGTTCAAACCATTTATTTTCAACAAGCTCGAAATGCAGGGCATCGCCACCACGATCAAGGCGGCAAAGCGCGAAGTCGAGGCCGAGACAGCGGTGGTCTGGGACATTCTCGAAGAGGTGATTCGCGAACATCCAGTCATGCTCAACCGCGCCCCGACGCTGCACCGTCTCGGCATCCAGGCTTTTGAGCCGGTGCTGATTGAGGGCAAGGCCATTCAGTTGCATCCGCTTGTTTGCGCGGCGTTCAACGCTGACTTCGACGGCGACCAGATGGCGGTGCACGTTCCATTGTCGCTTGAGGCGCAGATGGAGGCGCGCACGCTGATGCTGGCTTCGAACAACGTGCTATCCCCGGCGAACGGCGATCCGATCATCGTGCCGTCGCAGGATATCGTGCTGGGCCTGTACTACGCTACTCGCGAGAAGATCAATGCGCGCGGCGAGGGCATGATGTTTTCTGATGTCAGCGAAATGTTGCGAGCCTATGAAAGCGGCAAGGCTGATATCCACGCCCTGGTGACCGTGCGTATCAAGGAATATGACCTTGCCGAGTCCGGCGAGAAAGTCGAGAAGACGACGCGCGTCAAAACGACCATCGGCCGTGCGCTGCTGTCTGAGATATTGCCCCCGGGCCTGCCTTTTGAGTTCATCAACAAGGCGCTGAAGAAGAAAGAGATATCCAAACTGATCAACGCGTCGTTCCGTCGCTGCGGCTTGCGCGAGACGGTGATATTCGCCGACAAGCTGATGCAGTCGGGCTTTACCATCGCCACGCGTGCAGGCTTGTCCATCTGTGTCGATGACATGCTGATTCCGCTGCAAAAGCACACGCTTATCGACGCGGCGGAGAAGGAGGTCAAGGAAATCGAGGCGCAGTACACCTCGGGCCTGGTGACCGTCGGCGAGCGCTATAACAAGGTGGTCGACATCTGGGGGCGCGCCGGCGATCAGGTCGGCAAGGCGATGATGGACCAGTTGTCGACGGAAAACGTCGTTGACAGCAAGGGCAAGACGGTCAAGCAGGAATCGTTCAACTCCATCTACATGATGGCGGATTCCGGTGCGCGTGGTTCTGCAGCGCAAATCCGGCAGCTTGCCGGCATGCGCGGCCTGATGGCCAAGCCTGACGGCTCGATCATCGAAACGCCCATCACGGCGAATTTCCGTGAGGGCCTGAACGTGTTGCAGTATTTCATTTCAACCCACGGCGCACGTAAAGGTCTGGCCGACACTGCGTTGAAAACTGCGAACTCGGGCTACTTGACACGACGTCTGGTCGATGTCACGCAGGATCTGGTCGTGATCGAGAACGATTGCGGCACCTCCAACGGTGTGGCGATGAAGGCCCTGGTCGAGGGCGGCGAAGTCGTCGAGGCTTTGCGCGAACGTATTCTCGGCCGAGTCACGACAGCCGAACTGGTTCATCCGGAAACACAGGATGTCCTCTATCCGCTCGGCACCTTGCTGTCCGAGGACGAGGTCGAGATGATCGAGCAGTTGGGTATTGACGAGGTTAAGGTCCGTACGCCGCTGACTTGCGAAACGCGCAAGGGTTTGTGCGCCCAGTGTTATGGCCGTGATCTCGGTCGTGGCAACCTGGTGAACGTTGGTGAAGCAGTTGGCGTTATCGCTGCGCAGTCGATCGGTGAACCGGGTACGCAACTTACGATGCGCACCTTCCACATTGGCGGCGCTGCTTCGCGTACGGCGGTCGCAAGCCAGGTGGAATCAAAGTCCACGGGTATTGCACACTTCTCGGCCCAGGTTCGCTACGTCACCAGCGGAAAAGGGGAGAAAGTTGTGATCTCCCGGACTGGCGAAGTGCTGATTACCGAGGAGGGCGGCCGCGAGCGCGAGCGGCACAAGGTGCCTTACGGCGCGACGCTGCACGTAGAGGATGGCAAGCCGATCAAGGCTGGCATGCTGATCGCGAACTGGGATCCGCACACCCGCCCGATCATCACCGAATACGGTGGTGTGGTTAAGCTTGAGAACGTCATCGAGAACGTAACTGTGATGAAACAGACCGATGACATCACCGGCCTGTCGACTCTCGTCGTGATCGATCCGAAGCAGCGGGGAAGCACGTCCAAGGGGGTTCGCCCGCAGGTGAAGTTGATGAACGAAAACGGTCAGGAAATCAAGATTGCGGGTACCGATCATTCCGTCAACATCACCTTCCAGGTGGGGTCGGTCATCACCGTCAAGGACGGCCAGAAGGTCGGCGTTGGCGAGGTGCTTGCGCGGATTCCCCAGGAAACGTCGAAAACCCGCGATATCACCGGCGGTCTACCACGTGTGGCCGAGTTGTTCGAAGCGCGTTCCCCGAAGGACGCTGGCGTGCTTGCCGAAGTCACCGGTGCCGTTTCGTTCGGCAAGGACACCAAGGGCAAGCAGCGTCTGGTCATCACCGACCTTGATGGTGTCGCCAACGAGTACCTGATCCCCAAGGAAAAGCATGTGATGGCGCACGACGGCCAGATCGTGAACAAGGGCGAGGTCATCGTTGACGGTCCGGTGGATCCGCATGACATACTGCGTTTGCAAGGTGTCCCGGCCCTCGCCCGTTACATCACGGATGAGGTGCAGGACGTGTACCGGCTGCAGGGGGTGCGCATCAACGACAAGCACATCGAAGTGATTGTCCGCCAGATGCTGCGTCGTGTGCAGATCGATGATTCCGGCGAAACCCGTTTCATCCCAGGCGAGCAGGTGGAGCGTGCAGAGTTGTTTGCTGAAAACGAGCGCGTTGAGGCTGCAGGCAAGAAACCGGCTACCTATAACCACATGCTTCTGGGTATCACCAAGGCGTCCCTGTCGACCGACTCGTTTATTTCCGCGGCGTCATTCCAGGAAACCACCCGCGTCCTTACCGAAGCTGCGATCATGGGCAAGAAGGACGATTTGCGCGGTCTCAAGGAGAACGTGATTGTCGGCCGCCTCATTCCGGCGGGTACGGGCCTGGCGTATCACACTGCGCGCAAGAATGCGCCGGCTCCTGTTGTCGAAGAGCCGCTTAGTGAAGCGGCTGGAACCGAGGAGCAATCGCCAGCCAGTGTCTGAGTTTGTCAGGCATTCGTTGAGAAAAAAGGCCGCGCAAGCGGCCTTTTTTTTGTGCGGTGAGTGCGGTGTGGTTGGGGCGTCCCGGAGTACTCAGCGCTGATCGACAGAGGGGTTTGCAAAAATGTGCTGCTTGTCACGCGGGGCACACCGGGAATATTGCGGGGGGTAGGCGACGGTGCCGTCAAGCTCGGCCGCTGCATGCCAAGCCCAGCGTGGGTCGTACAGCATTCCCCGCGCCAGCGCGACCATGTCTGCGCGACCGCGGGCCACAATCTCTTCGGCCTGCTTGGGATCGGTGATGAGGCCGACCGACATCGTGGCCATGCCTGAAGCCGTTTTTACTTTTTCCGCCAGGTGCACCTGGTACCCCGGGCCGAGCGGGATTTTTTGCGTTGGCGAAACCCCGCCGGACGATACATCTACCCAATCGCAGCCCCGATGTTTGAGTTCCGTTGCGAATGCGACGCTGTCCTCGATATTCCACCCGCCCTCGACCCAGTCGGTGCCGGAAATGCGTATGCCCAGGGGCTTGCCATTCGGCCATGCGGAGCGGACATCCTCAAACACCTGAAGCGGGAAACGCATCCTGTTCTCAAGGGTTCCGCCAAACTCGTCGGTACGCCGATTGGCGATTGGAGACAAAAACTGGTGCAACAGGTAGCCGTGGGCGCCGTGCAGTTCAAGTGCGTCAAAGCCCAACCGGTCTGCACGAAATGTCGCCTGAACGAACGCACCGCGAATCCTGCCAAGTCCGGCGTGGTCCAGCGCCAGCGGCGGCGTCTCCCCGACTGCGTGCGGTATTGGCGAGGGTGCGACGGTTTTCCAGCCGCCCGCGGCGCTCGAAATGAGCGCTCCGCCCTTCCAGGGTACATCGCTTGACGCTTTACGGCCGGCGTGACCCAGTTGAATGGCCAGGGGTATGGGCGAAATACGGCGCACCAAATGCAGTATTTTTGCCAGTGCTGACTCGTTTTCGTCCGAGTAGAGGCCCAGGCAACCGGGCGTTATCCGTCCTTCCGGTTCGACTGCGGTGGCCTCAAGGCAAAGTAGACCGGCGCCACCGATGGCAAGTTGCCCAAGGTGGATGAGGTGCCAGTCCCCTGCGCTGCCATTTTCCGCAGAGTACTGGCACATCGGGGAAATCACGATTCTGTTGCGAAGAATCAGGTCGCGCATGGCAAAAGCAGAAAAAAGCTGGCTGGACATTGTGTTGTAGGAGGCAAAAATAGAGGCCACATTTTAGCTGCGTCGGCACCTTAACCGGCCAATGACGGCATTATTTGTGCAAACTTTATGCAATCCCCTTCTCGCGCTGCGCCTTCAGAAAACTGCCAAGCCTGTTGACCGGGTATTGATTTTGTTTGTATAATCCCGAGTCTTTGATACCCACGGGGCGGCCCGCCAGTCAAATGGTCCGTCCCGGTTTTTTTGGAACATGATTTCATGCCAACAATCAATCAGTTAGTTCGTAAGGGCCGCGTCCGCCCGGTGACCAAGAGCAAGGTGCCCGCACTCGGTCAAAGCCCGCAAAAGCGCGGCGTTTGTACGCGTGTCTACACAACAACTCCGAAAAAGCCGAATTCCGCTTTGCGCAAAGTTGCCAAAGTTCGTCTCACCAACGGTTTTGAGGTCATCAGCTACATTGGGGGCGAAGGGCACAACCTGCAGGAGCACTCGGTCGTTCTTATCCGCGGTGGTCGTGTGAAGGACTTGCCCGGCGTTCGTTACCACATGGTTCGCGGTAGCCTCGATACCCAAGGGGTCAAGGACCGCAAACAGAGCCGTTCCAAGTACGGCACCAAGCGTCCCAAGGCAGCCTGAGTCGTCGTTTTTGCCGACTGCGCCACAATAACCGAGATTCGAGGAACACTATGCCACGCCGCAGAGAAGTACCCAAACGAGTTATCCTTCCTGACCCGAAGTTCAGCAACACCGACGTCGCCAAGTTTGTCAACGTGCTCATGGTTTGCGGCAAGAAGTCGGTTGCCGAGCGCATCATGTACGGCGCCTTCGAGCAGATCAAGTCAAAGTCAGGCAAGGACCCGCTTGAGGTCTTCGGGCAGGCCGTGTCCAACGTCAAGCCGATGGTCGAGGTCAAGAGTCGTCGTGTCGGCGGCGCAAACTACCAGGTGCCGGTTGAGGTGCGGCCCAGCCGCCGTATGGCGCTGGCGATGCGCTGGTTGCGTGAGGCGGCCATCAAGCGTTCCGAAAAATCCATGGGCTTCCGGCTCGCCGGCGAGCTCATCGAGGCAGCAGAGGGGCGCGGCGGTGCGATGAAAAAGCGTGATGAAGTGCATCGCATGGCAGAGGCCAACAAGGCCTTTGCTCATTACAGGTTCTGATTGGTCCGGACGAGTATCGGGTGCGCGATTGCGTTTCCGAATTGAGGCGATTTAGGCATTATCAACGTGGCACGCAAAACCCCCATCGAGCGCTATCGCAATATTGGCATCAGTGCCCACATTGATGCGGGTAAGACCACGACCACCGAGCGCATTCTTTTTTATACCGGCGTTTCGCACAAGATCGGCGAGGTGCATGACGGTGCGACCGTTATGGACTGGATGGAGCAGGAGCGCGAGCGCGGTATCACAATAACATCGGCGGCGACCACCTGTTTCTGGAAAGGCATGGGTGGCGACCATCCTGAGCATCGTATCAACATCATTGATACGCCCGGGCATGTTGACTTCACCATAGAGGTTGAGCGGTCGATGCGTGTCCTTGACGGGGCATGCATGGTGTATTGCGCAGTGGGCGGTGTGCAGCCGCAGTCTGAGACGGTTTGGCGTCAGGCGAACAAGTACAAGGTTCCGCGTCTTGCGTTCGTCAACAAGATGGATCGCACCGGGGCGAATTTTTTCAAGGTCTATGACCAGATGAAATCCCGGCTGAAGGCCAATGCCGTGCCGGTCCAGATCCCTATCGGCGCTGAGGAAAAATTTGAGGGCGTTATCGATCTGGTCATGATGAAAGCCATTTATTGGGATGACGCAAGCCAGGGCATGAAGTTCAGGTTGCGTGAAATTCCGGTGCAAATGGTTGAGGACGCAAAAAACTGGCGCGAGAAAATGGTCGAAGCTGCGGTCGAGGCCGATGAAGCCTTGATGGGAAAGTATCTCGATGGTGGCGACCTGTCTG
>Ga0163146_10000694_pt1 | contig 48043 bp, 26 predicted proteins | sample OliLakLV19MP7G1_FD_148648 | JGI IMG/M metagenome (GOLD analysis project Ga0163146, IMG submission 148648) | Freshwater microbial mat bacterial communities from Lake Vanda, McMurdo Dry Valleys, Antarctica - Oligotrophic Lake LV.19.MP7.G1 | ecosystem: Environmental > Aquatic > Freshwater > Lake >... | reverse complement strand
CAACTGCTGACCAACCTGCCGACGACGCCGATCAGCCAGCTCGACGATTGGCTGCCTGATCGGTGGCTTCAACTCCAAGCACACCAACACGATCAAACGGCGGCGGTGTAGTTCGCGTAGCGCTCACGACACTGTGGAATTGTCCGGCGAGTACCGAATCAGGCAAATCCTGAAAGAGGTACATGAGTTCGCGAGGGTGGCTGATCGGCTTGTGGATGTGGTGAAGAATCACGGCGCGCGCGTTGTCGTGCGAGATGCTTACGCTGCAACCAGTCTCGAAGAATCAGCAGATCCACCAACAACGACAGGAGGTGAACCCAAGAGCACCGATATCGGACAAAGGCTTTCGGTGCAAATTCAGCTTGATTCCTCGCTAACTGGTGCCGAGGCTGCCCGCGTTCTCGAAGCCATTAGCCAAGCGCTGAAAGAAACCGGAAGCCAAGGCAAAATCTCCAGAATCGAGAGGGGATGATGGGGCGGCGTAAACAGTCCGAACAAGCAGCACGCCTGTCGGCAACTCCCGTTGAGATTACGGGATTGCGCCCCGAAGAACTGCTACAGCTTTTCCAGCGCACTCAGGAGCTTTTACAGCAGGCGCAGGCGGAGTTGGGTCGACTCCGCGCACAAGCTCCCTACAGCTTCACATTCACGGAAGGTTCTCAAGTCACGATGATCATTTCAAAGGATGCAGCAATGAGCAGCTTCACGAACAACAACAAGGGCGTCATCGGCAGCATGGCGCAGGGCGAAAAGGCTCAATCGGTGAATGCGGACGAGGTGGCGCAACGCACATACCAAGAGTATGCCAAGCCTGATCAATCGCCCGACCGCATCAACTATGATGTGCAACGGGCACGTCTCATTTGTACGGCTTTGGGGCTCAGTTACGAACGTGGACCATACATCGCTTTCTTTGACGAGCATCCGACGCTCCCACGGTATGAAACGCTCAACGAGCACGAGCACGGAATGACTGGGCGTTACACAGTCGTGCGCGATGGTGACCGCACGTCATTGCCCGTGACGGTACTCTCCTTCGGCGGGCTGCCCGAGCCGCGGGTTCGCCAGTTACTCGACGAGCTAGAGCAGCAAATCCTGCGTGAAAAGTTCGAGCCGTCGAGCCTGATCTGGCGTCAACGACTCTACCGCCTAGGGCAATGGTGCAAAACGAACGGGCGGGGCGTCGTCGAGTTCTTAACCGTTGCTCGAACGGTCGTCACGGGTAAAGAGCCGTAAAGGAGCCTCGTTATGACGCAAGAGTGCTCGTTGCCGACGTGCCCGATGTCCCCCAATGGCAAGTCTGCGCAGCCGCGCACTGCGCCGACGGCATTCAAGTATGCACTGCTTTGCAGTTTGGCCGCGGCGTTGCTCACGTTCTTGTTCTTCGCGCTCCATTCGACCGCCGCCCGTGCGGCATTGGGCGTCGGCGCAGGTGTCTTCGGACTCACGTTCGTCTTCTTGATCTTGCTCGACCCGCTGTACCGGTACATCCGCCTCTTCCGCACAGTATTCGCCGCGTGGATGGGCGTAATGGCCCTGCCCGCAATGCAGCTGAAAGTGACAGCGCCAGTGTTTTTTGCTGAAATGTCGCTGGAAGGCCCCCCGAAACTTGTCCATGTAGCGTTCGCCGCACTGTGCGGACTAATCCTGTGGCGCGATTCGTTGACCGAGCGGCCCGGTGCGAAGCCCGGGAAGTCCCGTTTGGGCCGCACGATTACGATCGTGGCAGTTTATCTCCCTATCCTTCTCATTGTTACTGGAGCGGTGCATTTCCTGAAAGAACCGTTCGCACCGGACAATTACCCTGGGATCGTTCAGAACCTGCCGGTCACGCAGCATGAGAGCTTTGAAGAGAACGCCTTCATGAAGTCACGCTCGCTGCCTGTCGCGCAGCCGGTATCGAAACTGACGACTGTGTTCTTCGAGCCGAAGGTTGAAGGTGTGGCGCCCGGCTTCGTCAAGGTGCAGCTCGTTCAATTCGGCTCCGGGGCGAACGGAAAAGTGTCGATCCGCGCCCGTTCTGCGGGGTCCACCAGCGTTGGACAGCTAAAGGGAGCGGCCGAGTTGCCTCGGCAATGCATCTACAAATTGGCCGTCGGGGATGCGCTGCCGGTCCGAATCACAAACTCTTTTGGCGCATTCGGCGATGCTTACGAGGCGATGGTGGGACCGAACGACGTAATCGCTGTGGTTGCCATCTACCGGGGTGACCCGCTGGTCGAAGGGCAGTTCAAGGACAAGGACGGTAAGCAGTTCAGGGATTGGCACCACGTGGAGGTCAGCGACTTGGCTGCGAAGGGTCCGATTGCCTACTTCTTCGCGAGCGGCAGCCGGAACTACAACGTGCAGTTCGTCTCGGAGCGTGCGTATGATTTCTGGTTTTCTCGGGCCGGGCTTCGTTTTGAAGCGCGTGCCATCGGCACGAATCGCTTAGAACCTTCAGAATCAATCGATTCAGCCACGTTCAAAAGAGTCTGCAAGCAAGCCGCAGAGGATTACGAGGGTGAGCCTTACTTTGGTAATTCATTCGAGGTTTTAGCAAGCGACGGATTGATTAACACGCCATGGGCGATTGACGCCTCAGCGACGCAATCGCGGGACGTGGCGTACGTCACTTGGACCCCTATCGGGACGCGGCCATGGAAGGAGTGACCTCGCTAAGTCAACTGCCCATCCTCGGCGTGGTCGCTCACAACTACCTACGCGAGACGGGTCTTCTCCACATGCGCGAAGATGTTCGCATTGCATTCTTTGGATCGCTTGATTCCTCGTTGCATCGAATCGCGGACTTCTCATGCCCGTTGCCGGGGCTTGACACTCCCGATGAGGTTCTGATGCGCGCCGTGGAAAACGCTGCCGCACGAGGGATTAAACTTGATGGGCTGATTTCAATGCGTGACGCCAACGTGCCCGCTGTGACGGCGATCGCTCGGAGGATGTGGCCGGCACGGTCGCCGAGCGCCGACGCGATTCATCGGGTTTCGAGCAAACTTCGCTTCCGTCATTGGTTAAACGACGATTCGAAGTTGCCTGAGGATCTTACAGTGCGCGTCGCATGTGAAGCGTTGCCGTTCGACATCGAGGAGCGCTTGTTTGCGGAACGCCTGCGCAGGTTGCTGCTGAATGGGCCAGTGATCGTTAAGCCGGAGTGCGGCAGTTGCAGCTACCACATCATCCCTGTGGGAACGGCAGACGACATTCCACACGCGTGGCAGCAGTTCAAACTTGCAGAGGGTTTTCGCAAGGGTAGCTTTATTGCCGAGCAAGAGATTATTGGCGAGGAGATGGCCGTCGAAACAGTCGTCGACGATAAAGTCCGGCATGTCGGAATCACACCCTACCTACCGCCTGACCCAGGGATGTTCTACGAAGTTGGCCACTACGTCCCCAACCAAATTCCCGATGAGACTAGAGCCAGAATCACAAAACTCGCCGAATCGATCCACGATGCCTTGCCGCTCCGACACGTAATCACGCACATGGAGGTTAAGATTCAAGCTGACGGGAAACCCGCAGTCGTCGAGTTGAACCCGCGTCTTGCCGGCGACCTGACCCAAGAACTGCATCGACTGGTTACTGGGATCGACTATTACCGCATCGCCGCCCATGTCGCCACAGGAATGCCCATTCCTTCTTCGCTGTTCGGATCACGCTGCCTTTACCGCTGCGCTCTGATCAAGTTCCATCGGCCAATCGCGGGTCAATTTCGGCAAGTTCGCGATCCGACAGATTATTTCAAAACCCCTGACGACCGATTTGGTTTGTGTCAGCCGAAAGGTTCCATCCTCACAGGGGGCAACACGAACGATGACCGCTCGGCCTACATCTTGCTGGCTGGCAACGAGCGGTCCGAGTTGGAATCGCGGGCGAGCGAAGCTTTGGAGAACTGCTTTACTGTAGACCGCGCATCGTTTTTCGTCGCACCCACTTAAAACCTTCTCGGACCGCTTCCGGCAATGCGCAGTTCGCTCACTACCAGAAGCAGCAAGGCCCACGCGATGATCCGCGAATGGCTGATATTGCTGAGTTCAAATCTCGTCACTTGGTCGCTGTAAGTCGTGGATTTCTGTTTAGGATTCAAAGAATCACCGAGGGGCGCAAGGCGATGCAAGTGCCGAACAAACAAAATGATAGGGACGGAAACGCACCACAGTGAGATTCCGTCCTGTCAAATCGAAGTGACAAGACACCAGTTGAACCTTTTCTGCGTTATTGCGCTGGAATGAAGGATTTGGCACGTAATGCCCTAATATCATAAATGTCTCGCCACTTGTGCTGCACTAGGCCACCACCGGCGGAGCGAGGCCGTTTGGCCACAGCAATGATGGATTGCCCAGAATCGTCATTGCCAATCCCCGCTCCGTGTCTTGTGAGAAATTATGGTCGACAATTTGGTTTGCTGCAAAGTTGGCCTCAATTAGGCTACTGCCATTTGACCAGTGTTTCAAAAATATTGGCAGCCAATGATATGCCACGCGCGGATCCAGTGGCCACGGCGACGCGATGACGGCCGAGCATCCGCGATCCAAAATCTGCTTGGCCATTCCAAGCACAGTAACGGCCTCGGGGTGTTTGTCCGATCGGCCCCCGCTGCAAACAAACAGAATAATGACATCGATGTTACGCAATGAGTTAGCGAGGTCATCGGCAGCTACCCTGAGCTTTCCTTCGTCCGAAATGGTTTGAAAAAACCTGCCGTCGGGATGAACTCCACCATGCGCGCCAACGACAGCCACGCTCGCGCCGGCGAAGGAGGTCGGAAGCACCGGCTCGTTGCTAACAATGAAGTTATACTCGTCGAACGTTGGCGAGAGACGCTGTGCTAACATCGAAAGTGTCTGGGTTTCGGTCCTGCCGGCCGCCGTTGATATCCAGGCGCAGAATCGCCTGTCGCCGGTCGATCCGCGAATGCGGGCACTTTGTAACCAGAGCAGCGAAGGTGCAGCCGCCATCGGCTGGACCCGACCGGCAAATTCTTCGTCGAAGTACAGAAGGTTTGGCGGAAACGCCTGAAAGGCGACGTCGCCTACGACCACGACAGGACCTTTTGTCGGCACCTTGGGTAGAACGAGACCGGCAGTTGTGATGTAAAACAGATTAGGGGTTTTATCATCGGTCCCGTAGTTAAAGGGATATTTCTGGGCCCAAGCAAGGAACTTCTTACGCGCCGCAACATCTCCGTTTTCCCGGACGGTGGATTGCAGCACGCCGTTGACGGCAGACGTCCGTACGAGACGACCCAAAGCGTCAAAACCTACTTGAAGAACATTAAGCCCTTCCTTTGACAGTGTGATCGCGATATCCGCCGGTTCGTTGACTTGTTTTGGAGCTGGAGGGGGCACTGCCGCCTCATCCCAATGGGGAACGCCTACTCCTCGATCGGAAAGCAGTTCCAACGCGAACGAAGCGTCAGTCGCATTGGCGATGAAGGCGTCATTGGCTAGCGATCGCGCGGCAAGAAGAGCGGCATCGTGCATGTCGTAACCAACGTCGTCGGAATATCTGACTGGACCGCTTGTAGTCAGCAGACCGAGTAACTCATCGGCAGATGGCGCGGCTTTTGTCATCACGCCAACGCGGGATTTTTCACTACCCGAGATTTGCGTACACAGTTCGGCAAAGAGAGCCTCGGTTTCTGGCGGAAGAGTAACGCCCGCGTTCTTGGCTTCCGTAATTAATTGGCCGAGCATGGCTGCGGCTGGAGCCGTTGCATCGGTATGCTCCAATACTTGCTTCGCGTTGCGTACAACGTCATTTAGCAACACTTCGAGATCCGCATTTGAAGCTTCTTTCGAGTTCATCTCCTGGTGACGAAGTTGTAGTTCTATAGCATCCAACCGATGCGAATAGGTTCTGACGAACCCCAGTTGTTCAAGTACATTTCGAGCATGAGCGATTGCAGTTCGTGCTGGCGTACGCAGGCCACAATCGCGCAGAATCCGAATCACTGCCATAGTCTCCAGCCACGCGTGTTCGTCTTCCGCTTCAGCATCGCTTGAAAATGTGCATGCGAGGGCGATGAGCGCCTCAATATAGTTGTGACAGCGATGGTACACCTCCGTCACCACGAACCATCCGAGCCGACGACGGCGTGGTGTACCGGCGCTGTTCTGAATCGCCTGCTCAGCAAGATCTCTCGCCAATTGGTGTTGCCCTGAATTTGCCAGTTGTCCGGCAACCACTCGCAGAAGTTCGAGATCGTAGTCAGGGTCGGAACAGTGTGGAGTTATGGCTGACGCGAGTGCAAGATAGTGCAGAAGGTGCGATGCATCTTCGCCAGTCTCGAGTGATGTATTCGTCAGATAATCAGCGAAGGCGGAGACAGCCTCATCTGGTCGCTCAGTCATCAAGGACTCGGGCAAAACCGATCTTCCAATAATGATCGGTTCTTCGTTCTTCAGCCACTCTAACGTGGCCTCAATAAACGGCATGTGATCGCCAATCCATCGAGCGTCGGCGTGGGGTCGGAAGCGACACTTTTCGACGCGGATTCGACGGGATGCGAGTTGAAGCACTTGCACTACCATGAGTGCGAGCCCGGTATTTCCAGCGACCGACGGCTGAACAAGCTCTGCCAAGCCAAATCTCAGGAAATTCGCGTTCGGTTTCGCGCTGAGGCTTTCGATTAGGGACAGCGTTGCTCCCTGAAGTTCGTCATCTGACACAGGTAGGTTATCTCTTTGGTGCGTATGAAGCAGAAGCCCAGTGAGTATCTGCAAAAGGAGTCGCTCACCACGTTCGACCTGTGTCGGCATTGTCGGCAGTGGCCAAACGAGATGAAAGGCATGAACGAGTAGCTTCCTGGCCAACGCGTCATCGACGCATGCCATTCGGTACGCTTCAGATTGAGCGTAATCGTCCCCAGCCAGTGCAATGAGCCCCTGATAATCGGGCACCTCCGGTATCGAGAGGGCGTTCGCAAGTCGTTGATAGAATTCCGCGCGAACCTGTTCTCCTGGTTGCTCGGCGTACATGGTGGCAACGCGGGCGTAATTGCGTGCTGTAAGCAGGGCTCGGAGTCGACGCTGCCTAAGCAAGGGACTCTCTGGGAACAGCGCTTCTAGCCGCGCCGCCACCCTTTCCTCGAGCTCGGGTGGGCCAGTTTCATGTGCCGTCAGTAAAGCGATATCGAGATCTTCGGCACCATTTAGTTCGTCGATGCACGGCGACAGGAGCTCTACTGCCAAGCCGAACGCGTTGGCGCTTTGCGCAATGCGAGCGAGCTTAACTCGCATAAATCCGTCGAGCTTCGGATCCGAAGCAAGTAGTTCGCGAAGTTCCTGTAACGTCAGCGGATCTTGTCGCGCTCTGTGGAGCATCTGGATGCGAAGAAACCTTTTATCGAGCTCCGATATGCTGGGCAAATTGCCAATGTCACGAAGAACCTGTCCAAGATGCCCTTGACGAATCCAGGCGTCCCATTGGCCGGCCTTGGATGACAAAACCATTATAGAATCATCTTCGTTGTGCGATCCAAGCACACCGCAGTCGTTGATTGACGCAAGAAGATCACAGAGCTCTGGGCGGCTGGGACTCGGCTCGTTGGCATCTATCGCGACATAAATCTTTTGGTTTTCAGCCAACTTGACTGACTCGCTCGCCAACGCGTGCAGATGGGGCGCCCAAAAATCCTCAGGTAGCAGCGGTGTCATGGCCTCGGGGGCAATGTACGGATCGACCGCTGCATCTCTGTAGCTCGCCGCGTCTGTTACAATAATGGTCGTAAATTCCGCCTGAGCGGAAATGATGTCGAGGACGGAACGACTTTGTTGGCTGAGGGCAACGACCGTTTGCAATCGGTTTCTTAGCCACTCTTGTTCGCGCGGCTCGAATTCTCGTTGGGCAAGGCAACGAAACGCTGCAACCGCAGCCTGGAATATCAGGCGACCTGATCTCTCACGGTCCGACCCCGGGGGTAACACAACCACGAACTTTTTCACGACCGGCGCTTTACTAGAATTCACAAGGCCGATTAACACCGCAACAAGAGTCCCTGCGCGACACTCTGGGTTTTGGAAACTCGTATTGTAGATGTCGGCCCCGCCGAAAATCTGCAGGTTCTTAGCGATGAACGATTGAAGTGTCTTGGAAAAATCCACTAGGTTGCGCAGGGGCACGTCGGTGGCGATGCTCGGCTCTGTCCCATCCTGCATGTCAAACTCCCGCGACTCGACAGTATGTTACGCGGAGGGATTGCCGAATCCTATGGGCGGGCTTGGTACTCACACACCTTAGCGCCGGGTTGAACGGCAGATGTCACTGCCAAGATTAGGGACAATTATCCAGCGGGAAATGTCGTTGCAAATTGCAATAAAACCGCATTTTCAGGCTGATAATTGCGATAAGTTCAAATCTCGTCATACCTACAGTGTGCAACCCATTGCAAGGCAATGGGTTATGAAATCATCGGGGTGACAGAATTTGAACTCGCGCTCCGCGGCATCTTGACCCTCAGGCTGGCCTGCGTTGCAACCCGGAATTTATAATGGAGGCGCAGCCCCGATCCCAGGCTTGTCACGGTGCTGTCGAAAACACCCGCCTATCGGATGATGTGGGTTTCCGATCGGCAGTGAGTCAAGGGTCGCAAACGGCGTCGAACGTGACGAAGTGAGGATTGTGATGTGTCGCAAGCCCTTCCACTGCAGTGGAAGGGACGTTGGAAGGGTTTGGTCGGTGGTGCAACGACCATTTCTTTGTCGTTGCAGTGAGTGCCGCTGGTACCCTTTGGGTGCACCGGTGACATTCGTTGCCGTGAGGGAGTGGTAGAATACTGTTGTGATTGTTGGGGTTCTGCACTTCCCCCACACCCGGGGGCGTGCGCCCAACCGGTGGGGTCGTGCGACCCGCGCGGCCCTGGGGCCGCGTTCGCGCTCGGCGTGAGCCGGGCGCGTCTGCGACACGAAAATGTGAATAGAGTCGGGGGTCAACACCGCCCGCCACGCTCAAGGACATTGATCACGGACACGCGGCGTCGCGAAAGAGCGATCGAACGGCGCCATGCAGCCAGCACCGTATACTCTCCCGGGTTTTGTGGTCGCCGGACGGCGACGATCCCGCGGATGAGAACACACGTTGGTTTCGAAATGGCCGTTGTGCCACAATGGTTTTCCACGCTCCCACCGGTTCCCAGGTAATTTTGCCGTTCTGAATCGTGAAGTTCGAACCGACTTTTTTGAAGAATCGCAGAATGTCATCAGGTTTTCCGTTGAGTCCGAAAAGGAAGGCCGTGTTGCAATCCATAATGAACTGAACAGCGGGTTCGAACCAGTTGGCGAAGCCGGCCGGTGATTGCCGCTGTTCCCGGAGCCGTTGTTTCTCCTCCACCAGTTTGTTCTTGTGCTGTTGGTACTCGTCGTCATCGATATGGTGGGCAAGAAATACCGACAAGAGGCGATCGAGTTTGGAGTCGCATGCCTCGAGTTTGCGGTCGATCGCATCGACAAATTCTTGATGGCCCTGGGCCATCTCGCGCCCCTCTGCCTTTAGTTGGTTCACCACCCAGCGGGTGATGGTGTCGGGGAACCCGACGCTGGCAACAGCCTGGCGAACCTGTTCGTCAATGTGCTCTTCGCGGGTGTACGACTGACTGCAGGGACCTTTGCGTTTGGTGCAGCGGAGGTAGACGTGCCCTTTCTGCTTCTCCGAGGTGATCATGCAGCCGCACTCAGCACAGCGGAAAACGCCGCGGTACCGGAATGGCTTGAGGCTGCGGGTTTTGGGACGACGGGCACGCGAGAGCATTTCCTGCACGCGATCAAAGAGGCTCTTCGGCACGAGCGGGTCGTGATTGCCTTCGTATAGTTCACCGTTGTGACGAAGGAGACCTGAGTAAACGGGGTTGCGAAGGATCGTTAACACCCGTTGTGGCGTGAGGCCACCACCCCAGCGACCGCGAAGTCCCTGTTCACCGAGCATGACGGCAAGTTGTGCCGCCGAGTAGTTGCCGCTGGCGTACCGTTCAAACGTGGTGCGGACCAAGGCACCCGCTTCACGCTCGATGACGAGCGCCTTCGAGGTCGGGTGCAGCGTGTAGCCGGTCGGCGCGGCATTGGGCCAAAACCCATTCTTGAGCTTCTGGCGGTGTGATCGTTTAATGGTGTCCGAGAGGTTGTCGACGTAGAGTTTGGACTGGCCGAATGCCAAAGTGAGCATGAACTTGTCTTGTGGATTGCCTCCGAAGTGGAGATTGGGAAAGCGCACTTCGTGAAGTTTGCCGTGGTCAAAGAGTTGAATGAGGCTGCCGCCATCCGTCGCGTTGCGTGCGAGGCGGTCTGGATGCCATGCGAGAATGCCGTTCGCGTCACCGCGAGCGATCCGCTTGAGCATGGCGTCGAACTGGGGCCGGCCGGGAATCTTGGCGGTCTGCTTCTCCTGGAACACGTCAACGATGTGGAGGGATTCGTGCTGCGCAAGTTCGTTGAGCTCGGCCAATTGGTCGTCAATGGAACGGACCTGTTTGTCTTTCGTGTCCGTTGACTTTCGCACATACATGAAGAATCTGCGGTCAGACATGCGATGTTAGCATACACTAATATCGTGATCCTGTGAATCCTGAGGAGTACGGTTGTTCGCGTGCACGCGCAGGGTTGGAACTTCGTTCTCATCCGCGGGATCGTCGCCGTCCGGCGACCACAAAACCCGGGAGAGTATACGGTGCTGGCTGCATGGCGCCGTTCGATCGCTCTTTCGCGACGCCGCGTGTCCGTGATCAATGTCCTTGAGCGTGGCGGGCGGTGTTGACCCCCGACTCTATTCACATTTTCGTGTCGCAGACGCGCCCGGCTCACGCCGAGCGCGAACGCGGCCCCAGGGCCGCGGGGGTCGCACGACCCCACCGGTTGGGCGCACGCCCCCGGGTGTGGGGGAAGCATCGTTCAAAAATACGGTTTTTATGAAATGCGCTTCGCGCCAATGTGGCGCGATGAGCCATCCTACTCAGATGAGACCTGTCCACGCCGCATCGAAAGACACCGACGAACGATACCCCTTGCCGAGCAGGTCGTGAACTTCGGCCTGTGCCTTGGGCGTCAACCGATTTTCTGCGAGCAACGCCACGGCTTGATGACCTTCACCGCCCCAGCCGAACGCCACGCGAGCCAAAACTAGAATTGTTGCAATGGAGGCTGGAAACCGCATGCGATCACTTTACAGTGCCTAATGCTCTCGGTCGAAAGGAGATTGCCGTCGGCTGTCGCAATGGTGGACTTTCGTTGACGGCGGCCTCCGGGTCGGTCACGATTCGGGCACTTCGTTTTCAGAAAGGAACGACCATGGTCCGTCATTCAATCCGGTGGGTATTTCTGCTGGGAGCCGTCGGTGTGGTATCGCTCGCAGGTTGGTCCGCCCGCGCTGAACCTGACGATTGCTGCCGCGCGACCTGCAAGGGCGCTGATCTGTGTCGGGCGTGCAAGTCCTGCAAATCATGCGCGCACTGTAAAGCGGGTGGAAAATGCGGCGTGTGCAAGCCGACGACGAAACCGGCGCTGTAAGATCAAAGACTGAGGACTCGATGCTTCTGCTCCAGACCGTTCGGTTGGTGCTGGGCCGGAAAAAGCTTCCTGCAATGTTCTGTTACCGACGGTTCGACCGCCGGAAGTTACATATATTGAAACGCCGCACGAATTGAAGAGTGCCGTCTGGCAACGCCGAGCCAATGCCACAGCATGGCAACGTCGTGATCCGAGCGTCCCAATTTCTTCACCGCGTCGCCGATAGACATCCTCCTCATCAGCATAATCTTTGTCAGGCGTTCAGATCCGCAACGGACGCAGCGCGGAGATCCGTCGCCGTATTCGTTCGTGTCGGACTTGCCTTGCCGACGAAAGTTCGGCGCGAAAGGCGTCACTATTGCAGGCTTAACTCTAAAACTTCAGGGCTGGGGTAGCCGATCGTCGAGCAACTTCGAGGTCTATAGTAACATCCTTCGATCCATTGGAAGATCGAGCTGGTTGCCTCCTCGCTCGTTGCGAACAGTCGGTGTTTGACATGTTTACGTTTGAGCGTGTTAAGAAGTGCTCGATAACCGCACCGTGCCGGCTGTCGTCTTCTCTGTGGATGCTCAGTTTCATTTCATGTCATACGATCATTTAGTGGGCGCCGTCCGAAGTGTACGGGTTACTGCGCGGTTGTGATGAGTCGACAAGGACTAAACAAAAAAAAGGTCGCCGTGTGGCGACCTTTTTCTTCTCCGCTCGCGGAGTTCCGTTACATCGGTTTTTCCTCGGTGTGCATATGAGCTCCTTGGTTAAATGTTAATGGTAAAGAAATTCTGCATCTTTGCCCGTGAAGATGCAAATGTAATCCTCTAAAGTATTATTTGTCAATCCCGGCCTTCTGTCAAGTTAGGTCATTTGTGTCATGTGTAGTCTTTAGCCGCTAATGCAGCGGTTTGGCACCCGCCGAAAATTACGAGGTTCAAATTTGGCGGCTTCATAATCGATGCCCGTGTACAGGACAAGTATTACTTCCGATGCCGCTACGGAACATCGGCCAGATGTGAAAAACACTTTACTGCTTCTCCGGTTGCGGATGCGACAGTTCGGATTCAGGACTCTCAAGTTCGGGAATTCTGGATCTTATATAATCTAGGTCGCGGTCGATCTTCGCTCTCGCGAGGTCTTCGGGACATAATTGTAATGCTCTCTTAATGCATCGAACACCTTCGGCGATCGCATGCTGATGCTGTGATGTTTCTGTTTTGTCAGCACTGAGTTGACTATTCTCGGCGAAGAGTGAGTGATAGCAGGCGATGTTGTAGTAAAGCGCACCAGTGTCAGCGTCGGCGAGGTCAGCCTTTTCGCGGGCCGTAATGGCGCGTTGCAGGAGTTCGACTGCCGTCTCGATGTTTTTGTTTTTTCGATATAAGCGTGCGAGGACGATGTTGGCGCGACGATCTAGTTGCGCTGTTTCAATTATGTTCTCGAGACGAGCAATTGCGTCATTGCGATATTGTTGCATTTCAGCGAGATGTCGTCCAGCCACGGGATCATCGGTCATCCTCAATAATTCCGGGCGATCTTCGGGGAGGTATGGGTCTAATCTGGGTTCAAGGCTCAATGCGGACAGGCCGAGGGATATTGCCGGGCCCAGAAGGTCAGTTCGTTCTGCGGATGCCTCGAGATGCTCTACTTTGTGAGCGAGCAATCTGGTGTCATCCGATTCGCGCAACACTCGCTTGAAATAGACTCGGGTCCAAATATATGTGAGTAAGAAGCCTGTCGTTGCATAGAAAACAACGACAACGGTGACAATCGGTGAACTTGTGCTGGGGAGGCTAACCGCAGGGCCGAGATATGTAGCAAGATTCGCCAGCTCAGACTTAATCGTTCCCAAGTGCGCGAGGCCGAGCCCCACCAAAATTTTGGTGAGCCAATCGGAGACCTGCTCAAGATTAGTGTTATCGGAATAGGTTGTGCTGGATACATAGTGGGATTCGCCTGCGTCGCGTTCGGATCCCGCCGGAGGAGAAGCGCGATCACCCGATGCAAGGGTTCGAGGGATTCCGAACAAAAAGCCGACCACAGAACCACAAATCTCCGCACCCAGCGCTATCAGAAACAAGCCGCCGTAGGTCGAGAGGCAGTGCGATGCGTCGCGATCAGGAACCCAGCAGTACGGGATCATCGCAATTGCACCGAGGATCGAAGTAATGACGAGAACGACGAGCTTGGAGTTTTCTTTTTGAATCAGGGCTGAAGCGTGCGGCATGATAGATTCTCACCACAGTTATGCTGTTTTTTCGTACGAGCGCACTCTTCGGCACCGTGCAGTTACCGAACCGGTTCGTTTTTTTAACGCGGCGGAGAAATGAGTGATTCCATAGTTCATTGCGTTTGTTGTCGAACGAGGCGCGCTTCCATCTCTTTCTACGCAACAAGCCATGGAATGCTGCCACACAAAATTTTGTGGACAATGCCAATGCACAATCGAGCAACGCGACATGCGCTAGCAAAATCGGGATAACCGTGCTGGGAGTGGCTGCTGTGCGCCGCGATCGCCCAGCCGACAATTCGCCGGCTTTACAACTCGCTGGTCGCCGTGACATACAGTAAGCCTTCAATCGGTCGGGGCGGATGTAATGGCATAGGCCCACTTCCGGGTTAGGCTTATCGACACTGAAGCCGCGACCCAAAAGGTTGCGCGCCGCGCGGTGCGGATGTTCGGAGTTCGGTGTGCGCAAGACGAACGCCGAATCGTAATTCTGTCTGAAGACGCTTCCGTGTTGGAGTCAAGTCTTTCCTTCCGTGCGGAGCCATGTTTGAACTTAAAATTACCGGCAGGTGTTATGCACACGTTTGCTTTGACCAACTATGCCGATCATGGTGCGTCGATCGAACGGCCGAGCTTTCGAAGCGCAGTGCAAAATATGAACACGGTGACAATCCCCACGACTGGAATGATGACAAGCCGGATCAGGAGGATCATTCGGACCTGGGTCAAGCTCAAAGGAACGAGCTCGATCGGCCGAATGATCTGGTACGGCAGTGAGATCAGTGAGGATGCAACTCCGCCGATGAGCAGCGGGCCGGCTCCGAGTTTCCACGCCAATTGAAGTGTCGAGAAGTTCGATCGGCTGAAGATGTATGCCGCGTACAATGCTGTAAAGACAGCAACTACCGCAAGACCAAGGAAATGGATTCTGTTTTCCTCCGCAACCGGGAGTCCTGCATCGCCCACGAAGCTTGGCGGGAACAGTAGGGTCACGGCGCAGCTCAGCAGTGAATAACAGATCACCGCTCGAAGTTGTCGTGTCGACAGCGCGTGCGTTCTATACAGCCCGGGTATCCATCCGGTATCGGACTCGCCGCCGAGTTCAACAAAGTTGAGGTCAAGTTCATCCGCGATGTGCAAGCGTTTTTCAGCGGCAGCGAGTTTTGGCGGCGAAGGCAGGAGAGAGCAAAGCAGGAATGACAGCACCAGCGAACCCGGAATGACCACTGGAAGAATAGCGATGGGGTCAGACTCAGGCTCATTGTGCGATTTCTCTGTCCCGTTCGTGCTGTGAGCACGATCGCAAAAGACGTCTTCGACCCACTTGGCGAGTTGATTGCCGTCGACCCCCGCGTCGAAGACCGGCATGGTCGCGGGAAGCGCTTCAGTTGCTGGCATAGTCGAGGCTTCGGCGGTCGGTAGCTTGGCTTTAAGCGCCGCCTCCACCTTTGGTGCGAAGTAGGTCTTGTACGCTTGGCAGATCGCTTCACGTTGGCTGGCTGGTACCCACTGCCGTAACGAAATCCCAGCCACTACTAAAGTGATGAACATCATCCAGAATTGCCACTTCGTGACGACATCCTTGACGAGCTTGGCCAACGGGGTGTGCAGAAATGCGAGTATCATCGGATCATCTCCGCGTATTGTTGAAGTCTCTCGGTTTCAAGTGCATTTGGTTGAGGCGCCCAAATCGGCAACGTGTCATTCGCGAGACCCTGCGCCGCATGCGGAACATCGTGCGTGCCTGGGAGTCAAACCAGCAACTTTTTCGCCAGCTTCTGAAGAGCCAGCGCTCCGCCCTCGTCATCGAGGAACCGCTGCGCTAGCGCGAGCAGCGCCGCCAGATTCGTTGCGTCAGCGTTATCCATATCGTCGTAGGCGTGGTCCAACTTCGTCTGGCAGCGAACGTAGTTACCTTCCGGCACCAGTTGTTCGGCGATATAGTCCACGGCATCCGCGGCGCCGTCGAAAAGCACGTCGATGACCGGGATCGCCCATTCCAGCGCGCCCCATTCCCGAGCGTCATTTGCAACGATTGCGCGAGTCGTCTGCCCGGTTCCAAACGAACCGACTACGATGTCGCGAAGGGTCTGGAGCTTTGTTTCTTCCGGGCTCATGCGTACGAGCTCGGCAATCGCGCAGGCGGTCGGGTTGTTGGCGACCACGCCCCCGTCGATCAACGGACATTCCACATCCTCCATCTGCAACAGGTGCGCCGGAAAGTAAGCCGGTGCGGAACAGGATGCCTTGACCACTTCCCAGAGCATCAACGATTTGTGTTCGTCCTTGTTGCTTTTGAAGACCTTCGCCTGCCGTGTGAAGGTGTTGTACGCCGGGATCAATAGGAATGCGCCAGACGCATCCCCAAGCCGCTTTTTCTTAAAGCAATCCTTCAGCACTTTTTCGAGGCCTTCTTCGCTGTATCGCGGCGCACTCAGTCCCTGTGAGACACTCCGCTTGAATCGGCTCCACCGACGCGTCGTGGCACCGGGAAAAATTTCCCGGCCTCGCTCACGGTAAAGTGTCACCAGGTCGCCGGCCGGCAGGCCGATCGCTAGTGCAGCGGCGATGATGCTGCCCGTTGAGGTGCCCGCTAGGATGCCGGTGACGTCGCGGCAAGCGCGACCCTGCAAATGTGATTCGAGGTAGGTCACCCATTTGGCCGAGATCAACCCGCGAATCCCGCCGCCGTCAAAACTGAGCACACTGTTCTTCGGCGGGGCTTCTTGACACTTTTTAGTGGTTCGTTTCACGCGCGGTCCTCCCGCTCGAATACCAGAATCAGCGATGTGCCTGTTACGGACATGGTCACCAGCCGGTGACCCGGCGGTTTCGCGGCGTTGATGACGGCTTCGATCTGCTGCTCAGAAGCGGGCAGCGGCAACTTCACAACGGTGTACCTCATGCGAACCTCCGCACTCACGGACGGACTGAGCGGACTATTTGGCAACGGCACGCAATTTCTCGATCAATGCTTTCAGCTTCGGACCTGCCCGCGAACGTACCCCCCACAACGTCTCGTCCTTATACTCAGGACCGGTGGCGACTAAGTTGATGGCGTAGTCCTCCATCGTCGTGACCCCGGCAGGTTTGACGGCATCGTCCTTGAGCGACATTTTCAGGAGTTTGTCGAATTCTTCGCGCAGGGTCTGCGCGTCCGATGACAGCAACGCATTGACAACGTCCGGCGGGAGTGATTGCGCCGCTTTGAGTTGATCGACCTTCGCCAGTTCCAACGCGGTGTCGATCACCTTCGAGTAGAGCACTTGGATTTCTGCATTGGTGAGTTCGTTGCGGAATTGCATTTCGTTCAGGCGAAACAATGCTTCGCGCAAGAACATAATGGTCTGCGTCCGTTTACCCAGTTCGGCGATCGACTCAGTCACTTTCGCCGACGCATTGCCCTCGATCCCTTGATACGATGCCTTGGCGACAAACTCTGACACCACTCCCATCGCCGTGTCAGGAGAGGGTTCGGAGAGCACACGCGTTGAGTTCACCGCTTCGCCCTGAAACACCAGCGTTCCCCGGCGGGTTGCGTCGTAGTCGAGCCAAGAGACGCCCGGTGCCAGGGTGTGTTTCCGCGCCGGATCAGTGAACGTCCGGCACCCCGTCGTGGCGAGCAAAGTGAAAAGCTGGGCCGTGGCCAACCAAATCCGCATATCCATACTCCTGTCTTGTCGGATCCCGACGCGGTCGCGTTCCCGTCACATCGGGCTTCTCTACCGGAAGTACGGCGGACAGTGCACAATTCTGCAGGCGGCTATTTGTTCCCCAAATTTTTGCGATGGCGAGTGAGGCGACTGCGCGGTGCTCGACCTCAGTGCTGCGAGCGTGGAGTGCCCAGAATAAACTTGGCGCATTGCGTGCCTTTCTGTAGAACGTCGAAGTGCCCCCCGCAGGCGAACATGACTCGTTTCCCACCACCGACTGGGAGTTGTTCACCCAGTTGAAAAGCGCGCAGTCGCCCGATCGTTCGGATGCGCTGCGCGTGCTATTGAGTCGGTATGGGCCTGCCATTCATCGTTTTCTGCGTCTGAGCAAGGGAATGAACGCAGCGGACGCCGACGACCTGCAGTCGGCATTCGTGATCGATAAGCTGCTACAGTCCACCACGCTCTTCGACCGCGCGGAACCGACCCGCGGGCGGTTTCGGAGCTTTCTGGTGCGCGCTCTGCAAAACTACCTCACCGATCGCCATCGCCGTTCGGGAGGGAGGAGGGAAGAGTCGTTAACCTCATTTCACACATCCGCCATTACGACATCGGCCTCCGAGAGTAACGCGTTCGATCACGCTTGGGCGTGCAGCGTGTTGCAGCAGGCGCTGGCGAAGACTCATGCTCACTTATTGGAAACCGGTCAATCAGGAACCTGGGAAGTGTTTGCCCGTCGGATCGCTGATCCGATCCTTGCCGATTGCGAGCCGACGCCATATCCCGTGCTGGTGGCGGAATTGGCGCTTGACGGTCCGATTCAGGCGTCGAACCTGCTTTCCAGCGCCAAACGGGTCTTTTCCCGCCAACTCCAGTCGACTTTGGCCGACCAAGCCGGGCCAGACGAGCCTTTCGCTCAGCAACTGATCGACCTAAAGGAAATTTTCTCGCGTCCTGCAGAATGACGACTCCCCGTGCGTAGGAATCAGTGAGATGGCTCAAGACGTACCGCCGTCGAAAACGTTACCCCAGTTTCGCAACACCCAGGCGATTCGACGGCTGCTGTCTGTCGAGAGCCCGGCGGCGGAAGAGTGGCTGCCCGATGAGTTCGGGGTCATGCTTGGGCATCAACTAGGCACGTCGCTGGCCTTGGGTGTGTCGCGACTTGATGCGGCGCGAGGGCTGGGCACCCAGCAGATGCTGGAACGGCTCGGTTCACCGTCCATGACCTTTTTCGAGGCGCTGGCGAGGGGGGGCGCCACTGTCGAAATACTCGGAGTCGTGAAATGGTTCGCGAAGGAGTGCCTCACCTCAACCGACCCTTTACTCCCGTGGCCTATCGCCGTCTATCTCTACGTCCTCTCGATTGTCACCGCGCTCCGGCTGCACGGCGCGTGCATCTCCACGACGCCCGAGCACAAACTGGAAACGGACCTGTCATGGCTGGCCGGGCAGCCGTGGGTGTCCGGTGCCGCCCGTGGGCTTGTCGAGGCGGCGTTGGCGTGGTTGCAATCCCAGCGGGCGCGGGCATAGTCCCCCTCGACGAAGTACGCAGCGTTGGCGGCATACGATGCAGGCCCCTGATGAACGATGAATCGCCGTACATCCCGTCTTCGCCGTCTTTGCCGAATCCCTTAATTGACGGTTTTCTACCCACACGGATAGGCAGCTATCAGGTGATTCGACTGCTCAATTCCGGCGGCATGGGTTCGGTCTTTGAAGCTCGACAGGCGCAGCCCGACCGACTTGTCGCGTTGAAACTGCTCCGCACGACCTTGCTCACGCCGCCGCAGCTTGAGCGTTTCCGGCTTGAAGGTGAGGCGCTGGGTCGATTGCAGCACGCGAACATCGCGCAGATTTTTGAATTCGGGACACACTGCCAGGGCCTCTTAGAAATTCCGTTTTTCGCGATGGAGCGCGTGCGCGGGGCGCGGACTATTGTTGAGTATGCGAACGCCAAAGCCTTGGCCTGGCGGGAGCGCATCGGCCTGATCCTACCCGTGCTCGACGCGTTAAGACATGCCCACACGTGCGGCATCGTCCACCGCGACCTTAAGCCGGCCAACATTCTGGTGGATGAGACCGGCGTAGTGAAACTGATCGACTTCGGCGTGGCCCGCCTAAGCGACCGCGATCCTTCGGAGATGTTGACCAGTCCTTCGGTACTTGTCGGCACACTGCAGTACATGAGTCCGGAACAAGCCGGACACAAGCCCGCCGACGAGCGGAGCGATCAGTACAGCCTCGGCGTGGTGTTGTATGAACTCCTCTGCGGTGTGTTGCCCGAACCGCCTACGCGTGAGGGTGTTTCATCCGAAATCAGTTACAAGAAAAGCGGGCCGATTCTCCCGAGCGTGCATCGACCTCTCCTGCCGCGCGATCTCGACACGGTGGTACCCAAGATGCTGTCGGTCGCGCCCGAAGAGCGTTATGAAACCCTCGACGCACTCGAACGCGACCTTCGCCATGTGCTGGTCGACGAGCCGATTGAGGCGCATAAGCCGGCCGCGTGGGAAAAGCGCATGCGCGCAACGCGCCGCTGGGCGGTACGGCACCCGGCCTGGCTGAGCGTGATGCTGACGGCGGTCGGCGCTTCAGTGAGTTACCCGCTCGGAACGACGATCGATCTGCTCGGCTTTCAAGACGCGTATGAATCGCGAGTGACGACGACGCTCAACTTTGTGCCCGACGAGCCTCTTGGCGATGTCATCGTCATCGCACTGACTGACCAGACTGGGTTTGGCGAGCTCGCGAGCCGATACAATCTCGATCGCCTGGATCCACGCAGAAACGCGACCCTGCGCGGCCTGCATGCGCTGCTGCTTGAAAGGCTTGTGAAATCCGGCGCTGGCGCGGTTGCCGTCGATATTCACTTTTCGCCCGTACCGACGCCGGATGACGCGCCCCTCGCGGCGGCCGCGCGACACCTCGAACGGTCCGGCATCCCGTGTGTCCTGGCGCGCCGCCCTTTCGATGGTGGCGATGCGGAGGTTGTAACGATTAACTCGGCCCTGACGACCAGCCGACCCGGTTTCATCGGCGCAAATGTCTCGGCGACGGCACCTTGGAACATCGTCCTCGCGGCGCAACGACCAAACGCACCGACACGTCCGAGCCTCGCGCTTGCCGCCGCAGCGGCGCACGCGGCAGCAACCGGTGGGCACGTTGACATGGCGACGGGGATCACGAGCCTGGGGAATGGGACCGCTGCATTCGTCACGCACCATTCATTCTTGAGACGAATGGAGACTGACCTCGCGGCGCTCGGCTACAGAAAGGACGACCTGCTGGCGCACTTTACCGTTGAGATGCCGCCGCTTAGCACGCTGGCCGGAAACACAATTGACTTCGGTGCTGCGTTGACGCTTGACGATGGGGCATTACGGCACCGCTGTGCGGGCCGTGTAGTTTTGATCGGCGACCTCCGCGCTGGTCAGGACGGTCCTTTCCCTCATGCGAGCAAGATTCCATATCACGGGCTTCAGGCCAATGCCGTCGCAATCCAGATGCTCATCACTGGACAATGCATTCGTTGGCTTCCGTATGTTGAGTTCGGCCCCCTGACGCTCGGTACGCCGTTTCCCATGCTGCTGCTCGCGGCAACGGCGGGATGCTGGGCGGGCAGAATCACAAGGACATCACGAACTTCGCTCGCACTCATTGCGTCGTTTGCCGCCCCGATCGCCGCTTCCCTGATCAGTTATCAGGTCGGCGGATGGCTTTGGAGTCCGGCGACATATTGCCTTGCCGTTGTTATCACATTTGCCCTCGCACGCGGTGCGACGGCGGCCCACTTGTTTCGCTCGGAAGGAGTGACATTGTCATGAGATGCACACGCGTATTTATCGAGAGAGCCGAAGGGAATTTTCAATGCCTTGCACCGGAGGGTGCCATTTATGTCGAGGAGTCCACACCCGCCGCGGCGGCCCGCGCTGTGATCGTCAGCGGCTGGATTTATCTGGTGGGAGAAAAGCCTCAGACGGCCGCGGCGAACGGCTACGTCGAGATCGGAGCGTCTGGTACCAGCATGGTCGTGCAGCAGATGCCAGAACTGCCCGGGAAAATCCGCGTGCGGGCCTACGTTCGCAGCGCACCGACAGGCCACACCGCGACGATCGTGCATGGTGGTGTGTATTCCTCAGACCCGATAGCACCCGGACAATTTGCCGACTGCGTCGTCGGCAAATCCGGCACATTGATAGCGATCACAAGCCCGGCCACCTTCGATGAAAACAATCCGCCCGCCGGGAGCGAGGGCCTCATTGGTGAAGTCGATACCGAACGTGCAGCGCGCGGTGTTCAGTGATGCGAGCAAAGACATTTGCGGTGCATGACGGCCATCGACACGTCAGCAAAATATTCGCTCTGAGCAGCTGTTAAACTTTGCCGTTTGGCAGAGCGGATATCCTGCACCTGCACAAGTGTTTAGTAACTATCTCAGAACCACCAATCGATGCTGACGGCGGTACCAGAGGAACGCACAGGCCAGTTGAATGATTCCCAGGTAATTCGATGACTTCTTCGCGTACCGAACCAGAATCGCCCGGCATTTGCTCATCCACCCCAGCGTGCGCTCCACGACCCAGCGCCGCGCCGGATGACGCTTGCGTTTCTTCTCGTCCAGTTTTTCTTCGCCGATGCGTCGGATGTGCGGCCGGTATTGTTTCTTGGCGACGGCCGCGTGGCCGGTGGGGTTGTCGTAGCCTTTGTCCAGACAAAGATGCTGCGGCGATTGCTTCGTCGGCTCGGGACGATCCACCACGATGGCGTCGATCGTCGCGGCCAGCAGTTTGGTGTCGTGGACGTTGGCTCCGGCGAGCACCACGCCCAGCGGCCCGCCGTCGGCTTCGACGATCACGCTGCGTTTTGTGCCATTTTTCGCACGATCGGTGGGATTCGGGCCGACGCAATCCCCCCAAAACGCGCCTTGCCCATCGCGCCGTCGGCGCTTTGCCACTCCCAGTCGACGCCGCCGAGGTCGTCGCAGTTTTCGATCAGTTCGGCCCAGATATGCTCGAACACACCCTTGGCGATCCACCGCTGCATGGTGCGATGCACCGAGGAGTCGTCGCCGAATTGCCTGGGCAAGTGGTTCCATTGGCAGCCGGTGCGCATCTGATAGATGATGCCGTTGAGCGCTTCGCGCTGCCCGGTGCGTGGCCGTCCGACGGCCGCCTGCGGGTCCAGCTCTTCGAGAATGATTTCGATGATGTTCCACAGTTCGTCGTTAACTTCCCAGATCGTCGGCAAGACTTTGACCGTTCGTTTCATTCTGGCCATCCGTGGCTCCTTGGTTTGAGTGCCTACGGATGGATATCGGCTAGATGAGGCATTTTGAGATAGTTACTTAGTGACATGTGGTTTAGCCGATACAATGCACGCTTGAGTCGAAACTATTCGCAGAAGGAACTGCGGCTGCTGTACACCAGGTCAGGAAACGTCTGTGCGTTTCAGGGCTGCAACCAGCAGCTCACGGTCTGGTGAAAGACGCGGACCGGCGACCGACTGTCGGCAAATAATTCGGGATGCACCACGTTCGCGGGGCGATTGTGGTTGATGCGATCGCTCGCCGCCCCGGCCGAAGCGATCGACCCGTACACTTTGCATACTCTGTTTCCGCGATTGCCGAGCCACGACGCGACGTTGCTTGCGGCACCTCAAATCAACGACAGCAGTGCGAATGTCGTTCGGCAGACCCTGTCGCCGACAATGCATACGCAGCCGCCTCATGATTGCAGCAGAATTTCGAGGAGAAAGTTTCAGACCGCATGGGAGCGGTGGCGATTGCACGTCGACGATGAAGTGTCTTGACCAGAAATTCACGAAGTCCGAATAATGGCGGCAGAATCCAGACGTATCGTGCGTAAGCATCAGTAGGAGGATCACAATGCGAAGCCGAAGTTGCTGCGTAACGAAAACATTGGAACCGAAAAGGTCAAAGCCCGAGAGGCCAACCCGCGAACTCACACTTCACGACTGCGTCGGTGCTTGCGCCATCGTGTCGGCGTGGTTGACCGCTCCGGGCGCCGCCGCCGTGATTACGCAATCAATCCCTGGATTATTTCGAACCACGTATACCACGCCGAGGACGGTTCAAATCCCACGGTTTAACCCGTCCCTCGGAAACCTTCAATCAGCGACGGTTTCGTTCTCGCCAGAATACTCCGGCACCGTCGGTGGCACGTCCGGCGGCTCGCCGAACACGGCCAACGGCTGGGCCATCGAGTTCAGTGGGACGCTCCGCCTGAGCGGACAAGGGCTTGGTAACCTGGACTTCCCGCTATTCAATAGTCGCAGCGGCACCGTCTTCCAGCCAGGCACGCCCGTTTTTGAATCCTTCGGGCCCACTGCGTTATCGTCATCGACGACCTTTACATCGAATCTCGCCAGTTACATCGGAGTGGGAAACACAGCAGCATCGCTGAGCGAGCCCACCTTCACCGCCGACTTGTTTTGGTCACGGAGCGGTTCCGCGCCCGCCGTGACCCGGGATTTGGGTGCGAGCGGTGGTTCGGTCGCCTACGAATACGCGGTCCCCGAACCAACGACGAGCGCTGCCCTGCTGGGAATCGGATTGATCGTTCGCCGTCGTCGACGCAAGGAGTGGGCCGGAACGCGGCGGCAAGAGGCGCAAAGCGATCGCTGGGATTTACGAGACGGTCGAACTGCCGGACAGTGAAGAGGATCGCGGGATGTGTAGGAAGATTCACATAACATCCGGTCGCGGCCGTGAACGAACGTCGTCGGCACATTCAGAGGAGCCGCCGGCACAGTGGGATTTGTAAGAGTGCGATAATCTTTTGCGAACCGTGTTGACAATTCACGCATGGACGTTTTGATATTGCCACTCGCGGAGGGTTTGCGGGCACGGAGGTTCGCGCCGCGAAGGGTGCAGGGTTCGTTCCATCTCAACCAAGGCATCTTTCGATGCAGTACTCCCCGGAGGCTCTCATGCGTCGTCGTGGTTCTCACAAACCTGCGCGGAAGGTCTACGCACATCGACAGGCAACGTTAGCGGCGAGCGTCATGGAAACGCTGGAGCGGCGCCAGCTCATGGCGTCGCTTACGTCGGCGTTTCAATGGCAGACGGGGCCGCAACAGTCGCTAAATTTTGTGTTTTCCGGCCTCAGCAGCTCGGTCGCCGGTCAGTTCACGCTGGATGACATTGCCATCGTCAACCTCACCCGGAACCGGGTGGTTGACAATAGCGCGCTGGAGTTCTCCGTCGGCGGGTTTGGCGAGGGCACCGAGGGATTCAACATCACCTGGCCCACCGCCAGCGAGAGTACCGGGCGGCTTGAAGACGGATATTACGAAGTGACCGTTGACTCCGCCGGAGTCCCGGTGCTTCCCGGCGACTACACGGCCGTGTTCTGGTTTCTCAACGGCGACGTGTCCCGCGAAGCAAGCGCCTTGTCTGGTGTAATCGATGAAGAAGACTTTGGCGTATGGGAGAAAAACGAGGAGCAATCTGGCAGCTTCGTCGACGGCGACGCCGACTACTCAGGCTATGTCGACGGTCTGGATTGGGCCATCATCTTTGGTGCGTTTGGCAATCCGGTCAACCCTCCCCCAACTACACCCAACTTTGTCGATGTAACGCCCAATGGCGCAGACAGCATGATCATTCAATGGACGCCGGCGACCGGCGCAAGCCCTGACGGATACCGCATTTATCGCTCGACCGACGGCGTTAACTTCGGAAACCCGATCGCCGAGGTTGCTTTCGTCGCCGGAACGCAGAACTACAGTTACACCGATCACGGGCTGACGGACGGCAAGAAATACTGGTATCGCACCCGCGCGTTCACCTTCCAGAACGGCAACTCCGCAGCGACAAACAAAGACTGGGCCGTCACCGCTCTGCCCGCCCCACGCAACGTTCGCCTCACCGACGTGCGTCCGACATCCATGAACCTGCTTTGGGACGCCGACTCGACCACGCACACCGGCTTCCACGTCTTCCGCGCCGAAGGCAGCCAGCCCTTTAATTACGCGCAGCCGTGGTTGACCGTCTCGCCAACAGCTCGATCGCAAGCCATCACAACCAATGTGCAACCGGGAATCGAGTACCACTTTGCCGTCCGGGCTGTGAACGCGGCGACGCTTTCCGCGCCTTCTGCGACGGCCAGCGCTGTCGCGGCGACGCAATCGGTCATCGACGGTCCGTCATTTACCACCGAAGGCAGCACGGTCAGCTTCGTCGCCGATCTTGATCGTGCGGGGATTGCGTCGTCAATCCAGGCCATGTGGCGCGCCAGCGGGCCAGGCATCGACTCACTGACCGGCTTCGGGGAGACGTTTATTTTCAAAGTCGGCGACGAGGGCGTCTACACGATCGAACTGATCGACTTGACGAACGGCACCGTGGTCGAAACCCGGACGCTCGATGCGGCCAATGCCGCGCCGCGCGCGCCGACCATCAAAGGGCCGGTTCAAGGACCGCTCAACGAAGCCACGCTTTTCCTGGCCGATACCACCGACCCCGCCGGCGCCGCCGACCCGCTGAGCTACCAATGGCGGTGCTTTGCAGAAAAGGCCGACGGCTCGGGGTTTGTCCAGCTCCCCAATTCCGGCACGGCCAAGTATTTTCTCTTCTTTCCCCCCGGCCTCAACGGCGGCGGATCGACGGCGATTTATACCGGAAACTTCCGCATCGAGGTGACGGCGACCGACGATGAAGGCGCTTCTGCGACGTCCACCCGAAATTTCTTCGGCAATCCTGAGATAACGGATGTGGATTCGAACAGGATCGACGTTGATAACGGCGTGCCGTTGACCGGGCAGGCGCCTCAAGCGATTGCTGTAGACGACCTCGGTCGAATCTACTTGGCGGCGATTCATCGGCTGCCCAGTGTTCCAGGATCGCTTGAGCGTTTCCCCATTATCGTCGCTCGGTTCTTGCCGACGCTGGCACTCGATAGCTCGTTCAACGGCACTGGATACATCCAGTTCAACATCGAAGGGGATGGTACGAACCCCTCCAACGAAATTAACTACCTTTGGAACGCCCGTAATGGCAATGAACAGACGTTGTCCCTCGCCTGGGACTCGCAGGATCGCTTGATCGTCGGTGGATACGCCATCCATTCCACTGATGCAATGCGGTTCGGCGTGGTGCGCATCAATAACGCCATGACGAACAATCCGGTTTTGGATACGATGTTTAACAACAACGCGAAAAATACTTTCGCTGCATTGTGGCCGACGCTTTTTCAAGAAACGGGTTGGGTGGAATCCATTACCGTCGACGCGTCGGACCGCATCCTCGTGGCCGGCAGCGTTGTATACAGCTACGCCCGCGCCGCAGGGCGCACACCGGGTCCCGGCCCGGGCGCGGCGATCGTCCGTCTTGCGGCTGACGGCACGCTTGGCAACACTCCTGTAGACCCTTTTGGAACACCAATTGTAATAACAGTTGCAACACCAACTGGCCCAACAACCGTAACAATAAATGGCGTATCGCTGATTCCACTTTCCGGCTTCGAAAGCGGCACTGGTGACGGGTACATCCATAGCTCAGCGTCTCTCCGCCCCAGTGTTGGAGGCGTTGTCGTCCATCCGGACGGGTCGATTTACGTCGGCGTCGAAATGACGCTGGCGCCCTCGCCGCCGCCGACGCCGCCGACGCCACTGCCAGAGTCCCTCGGTGCGGAGTTAGGACTCGATATTGCCATCGTGAAGTTGACGGCTAACGGCGTGCCCGATGCATCGTTCGGCCAGTTGTCTACTGTCGCATACGTTACTGTTAGCCAAGACTCGGACCTTCATCCGCTCCCATCATCGGAAGGCGCATTCGTAGTGCCTGGCGCGCGCCTCGCCTCATTCATCCCCTGGGGCACCGGCACGGGCGACACGCCTTTTCAATGGTTGCGCGGGCTGACGCTTACGCCGGATGGTCGGCGCCTGGTATTGGCAGGGATCGCGCGCTACGTGGTGAGGGAACAAGGAACCCCATGGTGGTTGGAGCGCGGAGCGGTCGGTTTATACGACATCGGTTCTTCGCCCGGATTCGACAATTCGTTTAGCGGTGATGGTCGCGTTGATTTCGATCTCGGGGCTCAATTTCTCGGCACGGCTTTCACTCCGGGAAGAACCATCATCACGTCCGTACTGGCCGATTCCAACGGCATCTTTGTCGCCGGCAGCGCTTCCGATGGCTCCACGAAGTCGATAGCGATCGCGCGGTTGAACAATAACGGGACATTCGACACCAGCTTCGGTCCGGTACGCGAAGGGGCATTTACGCCTACCGGAGTCAAGCTCATTCGCGTTGCGAGCCCCGAGTCGAATGGCATTCAGCTTGCGACGTCTATCGCAACTACTATCAATTCGCAAAATCGACCTTCAATCATCCTGGGCGGGTATTCCAGCGACACTACTGCCGGGCAATTACATGACACGTCGGCAGTCCTCGTTCGCATCAAGCCCGAGCAATTCGCGCGATTCGACCTTACTGCAGCGCTCACTCAGGACTCGCGCGTGCAGTTGAGCTGGGGTGATCCGAACATCCTTCGCGACCGTTTCGTTGTCGAGCGCCAGACGATTGTCAACGATCTGTCGGTCGGCTCATTCACCGAACTTGCGGTTGTTCTTCCAAACGAGCTGACTTTTGTGGACACGACGGCTCAGCCCGCCACGACCTATGAATACCGTGTGCGCGCCCTGCGCGGTAACGCGTTGATCCCGGTGGGCGAGTCAAACATCGTGCGGCTATCAACCCCGCCCGCCGACACGAGCTTTGTTTTGCAACAGACCGTTCTGGTGCCGGTTGATGGCACTCCGATTTCCAGTCCGGTGGCGCTCGACCCGGGCGCGTGGTATCGCATTCGCGCCAGCGGCTACTTCACATTGGGAAACGACCAGAACGGGCAGGCGATTTACGCCGACGCCGAATACGCTTACTTTGCAGGAGGCGGTTACCCGCGCGACAAGGCGGCAATCGGGGGGCCTTATCATCAAACAGGCCTCGATTACGGCCTTTCAATCAGCACGCTTCCCAATGGCGCGCTCTCCGGAACGGTGAAGCCGCCGTCGTGGGGCGCGCCGAACACGGATACCGAGCATACCTATACAATTCTTTATCAGCTTCCGTCCGGCACCACTCAACCTACACCCGTCAATTTCCGTTTCCATGACGATTACTACCGCGATAACCAGGGCTTCGGCACGTCCAACCTCTACAAAATGCGTCTGGAAATTTACCGCGCCATTCCGGGCCGTCCGGATGGGCTTCGCGCGGAGCAGACTGATGTAGGGAGTAAGTCGGTTACGGTGTCGTGGGATCAGGCGGCCGAGTCGGGATTGACCTACGTCATCCAGCGCCGAGGGGAGAGCCCGGACCCCTTTGTCGACATCGCCCTGGCGCCGGGCGGGGCGTCTTCTTACGTTGATGAAGACATTCTGTTCAATCGGCGCTATCACTATCGCATTCTGGCCCGCAGCGTTTTCGGTGATTCCACACCGTCGAACGAGGTAATCGGCGCGGCGGTGAATCTCGCGCCCATCATTACGCGCATTCCCAGTGTTACCGCCTATGCGGACGTGCCTTTTCAATTTCAGATTGCCGCGACCGATCCAGAGGGAGGGGCGCTTAGCTACGCTGCCCAGGAAACCCCGCTGTCGCTGACCTCGGCGGGTTTTGCCGCCGATGCCACGGGGCTCATTTCGACGAACTGGACGCCCTCGTCTACCCAAGTCGGCAATTCGACTATTTTCCGTGTCACCGTCACCGATGTGGGCGGAATCGCCAGTTCGACCAGCTTCCGCGTCTTTGTCGCGGCGCATCCGGGGAATGTGCTTCAAGTCTCGCCTGCAAGCGCAAGCGTCAGCCCGATCGATGACGAAAGAGTGAACCTTTCCCTGAGCGCGGCCATCGCCGGGGGTTCAACCGGCATCACTTACGCATGGTCAACTTCGCGGCGGCCCACGGGGCAAACTGCCGAGCCGGAATTTGATGAGACTTTGAACGCCACCTCGGCCACGCCGCAGGTCAGGCTGTTTCGGGCAGGCTTGTATCAATTTGCTGTCGTCGTGCGGCACGGGCCGAGCGGGCAGGCCCAAGAGCGATTGGTCAACTATTACCACGTGCCCGTGATACAGACCCTGAAAATTACTTCGCCCGGCCCGAGCGCGGTGATTCGTATACCCAAGGGCGGGGTGTTTGAAGTGCGCGCGATCGGAATCGATCAATACGGCCAGCCGGCCGTTCCCGAGGAAGTGTTCTGGCAACCTACTGTGGGCGCATCCCCCAATGTAAACGATGTCTTCTTTGACGAAGCGGATCCTGACACCGCGCGGGTCATTGCCGGCGATACTGCCGGAACCTTTTACATTTATTTGAAAGCGTCGGACGCGCCGACTGCTCAGATTCTGGATCAGCGTACGTTCACCGTGACCAACGCCACCAACACCGCGCCGGTGATCCGCGAAATCTCACGCGCGCCGGGGCCGAATGGGACGATCCTGCTTTCGGCCCTCGTTGTAGACGATTCGCCGTCGACGGCGCTGCAGTACACTTGGACGGGCACGGGGCCGACGGGCATGGTGACTTTCTCATCTCCGCCGAACGGAACGCCGGCTGGGCAGACGATTGCGGTTACTCTGCCCAACATCGGCAATTACACCTTCGCGGTGACGGTTGCTGATCCGGTCGGCGCCAGCGCGAGTAGTTCGATCCAAGTCATCAACTCTCCGACGCCTACGTCGATTCGCATCACCTCCGTCGGCGTGGGCGGGCGCACCGGGAATCTGGTGACGCTCGGATTTCAACTGACATTGACGGCACAGGTGCTCGATCAATTCGGGCGTGTGATTGCTGCGCCATCTGAGGCGGGGTTTGCCTGGTCGGTTAACGGGGGCACTGCCAACGGAACTCTCTCCAGCACCACAGGCCAGGCCGTGACGTACACTCCGCCGGGAAATGCGGGGACTTTTTCTGTGCAAGTGACGATTTCCGGGGTGGCGTCGATCGCCACGTCGGCGACTACGCTGCAGGTGCACGCGATCGCGCCAGAGCCTCCTCGCGCAGAAATTGCAGGCGGCAACAGTGTAAGGGCCGATCAAGACCTCGACATCATCCTATCGATCGAAGATCGAAACCCGGAAGACACAATTACGTACCGAGTTGAACTGGTTTCGCTTGACCCGAGTGTGCAGCCGGTGGTGCTTAAATCCGGGACCGGACCAATCGGTGCTTACGGCGGTTCGGGCGAAGTGATCGGCCAGGTTCGCCCCACGATGCTGCGCAACGGCGTCTACCGCCTGCAGATCGTTGATGGTGCAAGCAACCAGAAACTTGATGAACAAACCATCACCATCGATACCGAGTTGAAGGCGGGCAATCTTGCCCTTCCGCTCACCGACGCCACTTTTCGGCTCGGCGACATCGATTTCCCGCTCACGCGCGTCTACGACTCGGCCAATGCCGATCGCCTGGGCGATCTTGGCCCGGGCTGGCGATTCGAGTTGCCCGACGTCATGATGCGTACCAACCTCGCCGAGAACGGCTGGACCGGGTCGCTCGTCGACGGCCGGGCGCCGTTCCGTGAAGGGCAAACTGTCTGGATCACGCTGCCCGGCGGGGAAACGCACGCGTTTACATTCTCGCCGGTGCCGGCATCCATCACTGGCGGACCGGTCGGGGGCGCGAATCCGCTGCGGCCGTATATACCGGCATTCATTTCGGTTGACGGGAAAGCGCAACTCAATGTCGAGAAAAACTATCGTGGCGATGACGAATTTCCGGTCCGGGTGCGCAGGCGCATCACCAACGGGATCGTCGATTACGTCACCGATCTGAATTACCTTATCGCGGACGGTTTCGCTGCCGAGCTTCCATACAATCCTGCGCTTAATGCGCCCGTCGGCGGCTCTGGATCGAGTCCCTTCATCTTCAGCAATTTCTACGAGCTTGCTCTGGAAGACGGGCGGAAGTACCGCATCGACGCAACCACCGGGCGGGTGACGCGATTCACCGATCGCAACGGGCGTATTCTTAAGTTCAACGACAGCGCAGGCAAGCTGCAGTCGGTCGAGCTCGTGCATTTGAATGCTTCCGGTAACGAGGTGGTTGATGCGCGCATCGTCGTCGAACGCCCTGGCAACCTTGTCCGCGTCGGCTACCCCGGACTGAACACCCCGGTCAATATGAACCTGCCGTTTGTTGAATATGAATTGTCAACGGATAGCCTGATCCCGGTCCCGCGGCTTACAAGATCGGCTGCGCCCCGAAACGATGGCGAAACGGCGCGATGGTCCAGCTATCAGTACCTTTCAATAACCGACAACCTGCTGACCAAGTTGATCGACCCGCGCGACGTGGAGGTGTTGTCGGCTCAGTACAACGCAGCCACGCGTGAACTCACCAAGCTCATTGATGCCACCGGCAAGGCGGCAACCAGCAACGTCGGCGCTTTTGACGGCGAATCCGCGCATGACTCCGCCGACGATCTGGCGGGCAACAAGGTCGAGTACCAATACGACGCGTTCGGCAACCCGGTTCGTGAAGTGCGGCATGTTTACGATGAATCGAAAATAGACCGGCCGCTCAGCGGCTACAACATCATCTTCCGGAAGTTCAACACCGGCGTTATCAATACCTACGCCGAAAACAGCCCCCTGCCCTACTCGCACCAGAACCAGTTGACCCATGAAAGCGAGCCGGTGTTTGTGGTGGCGCAAAGCAACCCGTTCGCCGACAGCCTGCAGCCGGTCGTTTGGCGGGTCATCACTTCCTATTTGGGCCGGCTCATCGATCACCCGATCACCAACAACGATGATGGCTGGTTCAAGCCCGGGCCGGTGAGCAAGCAACGCCTGGGCGTGCGCGTCGGTTTTGAAGGCGATCCTAACGAGGGCCGCACGAATGAGATCGCCTATCCAGACGACCTCGCCTACCAAAACGCCTTCGCCGGCGGCTCGGGCGATCCGTTCGAATTGCCGTCGTCCACCACCGACGCCGATGGCAACGTCACCGAATTCATCTACACCACCGCCACCCTCGACGCCGGCGTCCCACGCGGGCTCCTCAAGGCCTCGCGCAACGCGCTTAATGAAGTGACCCGCAACGAATACAATGCCGCCGGGCAGGTGCTTCGGAGTTGGCGGTATCGCAATGCGACCACCACTTGGGGGAGCGTCTTGCCGCAGGATGCGTGGCTCGTGGTCGAGAACACCTACTACGACAGCGGGCCCGAGAGAGGCCTGCTCAAGTCGAGCAAGGACCACACGTCTTCCAACGATCCGACTCTGAAGATCACGCGGCACTTTGCGTATGATGCCGCGCTCAACCCGATCGCAGAATACCGTTTGTGGAAGCCGCCGGCGGGTGACGTGACGCCGAATCGCTGGGTGCGGACCGACACGTTTTTCGACGGTGCCGGCCGGGTGATCGAGTCGGCGGAGGGACATTATCTGGATGCCGGCGGCGACGGCGTTTTTGATCCCGCCGACGGCAGTCCACGCCTCGCCAATCCCGCTCTTCGCGGGGCCATCGCCGGCACGCTGCAGCGCACGCTCACCGTTTATAATCTCGGCGGGCAGGTGGAGCAGGCGGTGGATCCGATGGGGGGCGTGACGGCGTACCGGTACGATGTTCGCGGGAACCTGGTGCAGACGATTTATCCCGACGGGTCGACCGCCGAGACCGCGTATGATGCGATGGGCCGCGCGTTCTGGCAGACCGAGCGTTGGCACGCGGCGGTGTCGCCTGCCGGGCCGGCGGCGACGCACTCGGTGTTCGACGCGCAGGGGCGCGTCATCGAGACGCGGCGGTACAAGTCCACCAAGATCATCGTGACCACCGCCGCGGGCGTTGATGGTGTATACAAGTCGACAGCGCCCGAGGCGCTGTCGCCGCGGCTGCTGTCGGTGAGCAAAACCAAATACGACGCCCGCGGCCGCGTAGAGCAGTCGACGGATGTCACCGGCGCCACCACCGCGTTCACCTATTACAACGACGGCCGCGCTTTCACCACCACAGTAGACAAAGACGGCAACCCGGCGACGACTGCCGACCGCGCCGTCACGACGCAGAAGTACGCTGCGCGTCAAAGCTCTACACAGGATGCAAGTGGTGTCTGGACGAAGACCGTCACCGATTCGCTCGGGCGGGTGATTCAGGCGGTCAGCCTTGCCAAAACGGAGACGAACGTCGCGGATGATCTGCTTGTCGAAACGTTCTACGGATTTGTGGTGGATCCCGCAGCGCTGACGGCGGCGGGTTTGACGGTGGATGCCGCGGTGCCCGCCGGCGCATACACGTTCACAACGACGCTTGAGCGCCGGCCGCCGGCGCCGTCATCCGCGCCGGCGCGTTCCACGCAGTTCTTTGATCGCGCGGGGCGGTTGGTGGCGGTGCAGCAGCCGGCCATTACCGTCAACGGCAATGCGTTCACGCCGGTGTGGCGGTACGCGTACGATGCGCAGGGCAATCTCATCGAGCAGATCGATCCGCGCAGCGGCGTCGCCAACGCCACGGGAACGCACGCGGCGGCGGCGATCGTTACGCGATTCAAATATGACGCATCGGGCCGGCGCACCGAACGCACGCTGCCCGATGGCCAGAGCGAAAGTTGGACGTACGATGGTCATGGCAACGTTAAGTCGCATCTGTCGTTTGATGCCAGGCTCACGTTTTACGCGTACGATTACGATGCCGACTTCGCGGTGTCGGCGGGCGAGCGGGTGAACCAGGGGCGGCTTGTGGAGACGCGGCATTACGATTCCGCGGCGCCGAACACGGCGTCGCCAACATTCACCGGCCAGCGCGTGCATTACACCTACGATGCGCTTGGCCGGCAGATTGAATTGAAGGATGATGCGATCGTGACCGGCGGCGCGGCATCATCCACGCGGCTGACGCGGACGAATTACGATCCGGTCACCGGCCAGCCGGCGAGCGTGCAGACGTGGCTGGACGATCAGTCGCCCGGCAGCGCCGCGCCGGCGGAGCTAATCGCGTATGCGTATCACAGCGGCACGGGCCGGATGCTCGGCGTCGAGACTGGGAATGTGACGACGAACTACACGCACGATCCGCTGGGCCGATTAACGCTCGTCTCGGCGACGCGTTTGAACGGCGCCAATGTCGGATCGGTCGCGGCGACGTACACGTATGATCTCACTGGTGCGCTCACGACCGAAACGCTTTCCAACGGCCTCACGACCGCGTACGGGTATGATGATTACGGCCGGCTCGGCAGCGTGGCGGTGACGCGCGATGATCCGAACACCACGGCTGTCGATCAGTACAAAGTCTTCGGGCAGGAGCTCGCGTTGCTCCCCAGCGGCCAGCGCGACACCGCGACAGAGAAGCGCTACACCGGCACCGGTGCGACCACGCCGTTCAGCACGGTGGTGATCGACTGGGGATATGATGCGCTGAATCGGCTGACGAGCGAGCGGCGGGACGTGCTCGCAGGCACAAACGTCACGGGCGCCATCGACGCCGCGGGTGAGTATTACACCACCTACACGCTGGATGCAGTGGGCAATCGATTGCAGAAAACACTCGACGACTTCGAAAACGCCAAGGACGAGACGATCACGTCGAGCTATCTCAACGCGAACGGTTCGCTCAACCGCAACGATTGGCTGCTGAGCGAAACGTCGGTGAAAACGACGCCGGCGAGCACGACAACAACGGCGTATGCGTACAACGCCAACGGCTCGACGACCAGCAAATCGGTCAACGGCAGCGTAGCTGAAACCTACACATGGGACCGGCGTGGCCGCATGACGAGTGCGGCAGTGGGCGGAGTCGCGACAAACTACAAGTACGACGCCGTCAACAATCGCACGCAGAAGCAGACCGGTGCAACGACGACGCGCTACATCATCGACGCGCAGAACCCCACCGGCTACGCGAAGGCGATCGAAGAGCGCAACGCTACTGGCGCGCCGACGAAGAGTTACGTGCTGGGCCTGGACATCATCGCCGAACAGGACGGCGCGTCGGCGGCTGTGGAATACTTAGTGCAGGATGCACGCGGCTTCACGCGTATCCTCGCGGCCCCGACCGGCCTGGCGAACGCTAATCAACTGCTGGACATGGACGCGTTCGGCAACGCGCTGAACTACACGAATGCCACCGCCGGCACAGAATGGATCGCGCCGGACGGACGGACGGATGTCGAGACGGGGTTGACGTATCAAATCAACCGGTATAGCAATCGACTGACGGGGAAATTCAACAGTTTTGATTTCAACAACGATGGCGATCCAAGCAATCCGGCGACTTTCCACAAATTTGTGCTGGGGAATGCGAACCCGGTGTACTATCTGGACGCGAGTGGTAACGTTTCGCTAACGGAAACGTTAGGCATGCTCGGCATTCGGCCGAAGTTTGCATTGGCCGTGATTTCGATAAGCGCCGCGATCCTTGGGGGCTCCTACGCTTACAACACGCTTGCAGTGGGCAATTCTCTTACTACGGTTCAAGGCCAAAAGCTAAACCGAGCCATCCACCTACTCAGGGTTGAAGGATACAACTCATGGGCGGATTTGGCGGCCGGGGTCACCTACAAAATCGATCCCGAACTAGGCGATTGGGGTCAGACCCGCTTCGCCTACAGAACTGTACTCTTGCGGCCCGACTCCCTTCAGCTTGACGATCGGCTACTGGCGGCTCTAATCCTCCACGAAACTGTTCATGTTAGCCAATGGGTGATTGGCACAGAAGCACCAGCGTATCAAGTCCAATCCGACTATATGCGTTCGGCTCATCTCGATGGAAGGCTCGGCGAAGTACTAGCCCGCATCGGGGCGACATCCTTTACCGATCGCGCGTGGCTTCGTGACCAAGCCGATCACTTTCTGGAGTTCGCAACCCCGAATGCAGCGGTTCGACGATGAAGACACAGAATGTCAAAATGTTCAGTGGCGCCAACGGAACACAATCGCGCGTGGGCATGAAACTGCTACGCATCGGAATTGATCTCGCGATGCTCGGACTCGTCGCTGTGATGTCGGCAATTTCTGGGCATTTCCTCGCGGAAGTGCTGGCACTCTTTGCATTCGTGATCTATGTGGCGTCATGTGTCCTGCGCCCGCGCAATCAGTATTCGGGATGGGTTCCAACTTTGCTCTCTGCAGGAGTTGTAATTTCTGTGTTACTTCCGGCTGACATTGCCTTGCGGGATGGAGCGCATTGGAGTGCCAAAGTGGTAAAGGTCGAAAATTCTTCCACGCCAGAATGTGAACAGAGTTTTGAGGTTCTTCGGTATCGAACCGAGTTCGTACGCGTCAGATGGGCGTTTGTGTTTATAATTCCGATTCCACGATATGTCTATACTCCATTGTTTGTCCACCCACGAGCGCCGTTCTTGATCGGAGCACAACGTGAGCAACAGCGAGACACTGCCAAACCGCGTCCCTAGCAGAAGCGGACTTTCGGCGTTCGCGCGTGCTGGACCAGCGCGAGCGCATGACCAGCGTGACGGTGAACGGGGTCGTCACAAACTATCGGTACGATGCCGACAACAATCGCACGCAGAAGCAGACGGGCAGCGTGACGACGCGTTACACCATCGACCCGCAGAACCCAACGGGTTACGCGAAGGCGATCGAGGAGCGCAACGCCGCCGGAGCACCGACGAAGAGTTACGTGCTGGGCCTGGACATCATCGCCGAGCAGGACGGCGCATCGGCAGCGGTCGAGTATCTGATGCAGGATGCACGCGGCTTCACGCGCATCCTCGCCAACCAAACCGGCGTGGCGATCACGGGCCAATTCCTGTGTCAACTTACGCCGAGGATTGACCCGCCTGCGAGCGCCAAGTGTTAACCCGGATCAGTAAGCTACCTTGAACGTCGGCGAATCCTCCGCGCGGGTCTTACGTTTGTCGTACAGCCGTGTCGTCGAAACATTCGCATGCCCCAGCCACTCCTGAACTTTTGCGATGTCCGAACCGTTGTCGAGCGCATTGGTCGCCGCAGTCGCCCGCAGCGAATGCACACAAAACTCCGCCACCGGAATATTCGCCGCAACCGCGTAGCGTTTGATCACGTCATACACGCTCCGATACGCGATGGCCTTCTCGATGATTGCACCTGCAGCAACCTTCGTCGGTCGAAACAACGCCCCCTCCAAATCCAACGCATGACCCGCCGCGGCCGTGTAGGCGTCGATGCGATCCAGCGCCGCCGGATGCACCGGCACATACCGTATCTTCGATCCCTTCCCATGCACGCGAAAATGCTTCACGCCACGCCGCTCCTGAACGTCTTTGACTTTGAGCTTGACCAGTTCTTCCGCGCGCAGCCCGTGATACAAAAACGTCGCCAGCAGCGCCCCGTCGCGTTTACCTTTGAGCGTATCGGACGAAGGGCAGGCGAGAAGCGCCCGGGCCTGGGCATCGCCGATCGCCGGCGTCTTGCCTTCGTTGGCATCGGCGGCCGGCCGCTCGACGCCGTTGACCGGGTTGAGGTAGTTGGCGTTGTACTCGCACAGGTATCCGAACAGCGCCGACAACGCCGACAGTTTTCGCCGGATGGTGGAAGGGGAGAGCTGGCGGCGTTCCAGGTCCTTTCGCCAGGCGATGACGTGCGGGCGCGTCACCGCCCGGATGCCGACGACGTCGATGCCGGTGAAATTCAAAAAGTCATGCACGTCGAGCTTGTACGCCCGGCGGGTGTGCTTGTTGCGGATGTTGGCGAACCACTCGGCTTCGGCGGGGATGTCGGCCAGCGCCCAGAACTGCTGTTCGGTCAGGCGGGTCGGTCGGACGATCTCGCCACTTGTTGCTTTCCCAACCCGTTCATCCCGTTCGTCGGGTCGGCCAGGTGAGTTCGATGGGCCGGAAAGAGCCCGGTGGGGGTGAGGGGACATGGCTTCATGATACCGCAGATAAAATATGTTGAACTAAACCGCTTCGCGGTGGGGAAGAGGCGGTTGCTCACGACATCGAGCACCGCATCATGTGGTGGCGACGCGATTGCGCAGAAGGCGTATCACCGAGGTGCGGCTGATGCCGAACTCGGCCGCAATCTTGCGTTTGCTGATGCCTCGTCGTCGCATCGAACGCATCTGGCCGACCATCATCGCGGCGGTTTTTGGCCGGCCGTGCGGTTTGCCATCTCTCCGTGCCTGGGCGATACCCGCGCGAACTCGTTCACGCAGGATATCACGCTCGAACTCTACGAACACCGCCAGAGCATGCCCGCTAACGCCCGTCCGCTCGGCGTAGTGAGGTCGAGGGCCTCACTGAGCGACACGAAGCCGACATCGACCGACGACAGCTCCTGTAAGGTTGTCACAAGATCGACGACCGAACGCCCCCAGCGGTCCAGGCGCCAAACGATGATTACGTCGATCTGACGACGTTTGGCTGCGTCGATCAGTTCCCGGCGTTTGGGACGCTCTTTCGCACCGGAGGCAACTTCATCGACCTGGAGCGCGACCACCCAGCCGCGCTGCCCTGCGTACTCCTGCATCGCTCGCAATTGCATGGGGAGGGTCTGCTGGTCCAGTGTGGAAACCCGGGCATAAAGGCCGGCGCGAAGCCTGGAACCCCTCTGTCCAAAAACCTCGTTCTGCCGGGGTTGTCGATTGCGGGCAGTTTTCGTGCTTTTAATCATGTCCGTCAAGTACGCTCAAAAACAGTAGTTTATTCACATGGCATACTTTTGCGAGTCGTGGTCACCCGCTGACGCGGAAGCGTGCTTTGACAGTGGGCAGACCGCGAGCGTCTGAAGGAGCCGGCATGACGGCACTTCGTCAGCGGATGATCGAAGACATGCAGTTGAGGAACTTCTCGCCGCACACCCAACGCGCCTACATCAACGCGGTGGTGATGTTTTCAAAGCACACCGGACGATCACCGGAGCATTTGACGGTTGACGAAGTCCGAACCTACCTGCTTCATCTTGTGCAGAAGGAACGAGCCAGTTGGCCCCGCTACAACGTGGCCCGGTGTGCCTTGCAGTTCTTGTATCGAGTCACGCTCGGGCGTGACGAGAAGTACGGCAGCCTGCCATGTGCAAGAGTGCCTCAGCGGCTTCCGACCGTGCTGTCGGCGGAAGAACTGAAGCGGCTGTTCGATGCGACGCGGAATCTGCGGCACAGGACCATGCTGATGACCACCTACGGCGCAGGCCTGCGCGTATCCGAGTTGGTATCGCTTCGCATCGGCGACATCGACAGCGCGCGAATGCTGGTGCACGTTCGTCAAGGCAAGGGACAACGCGAGCGGATCGTGAAGCTGTCGGCGCATCTGCTCGAGACGCTCCGGACGTATTGGAAAAAGTATAGGCCCAAAGACCTGCTCTTCCCGAGCCTGAAGAAACCCGGCGAGCCACTCTCGACAACTGGCCTCGTCGACCTCGTCAAGGCGGTGGCCACGCGAGCAGGAATTCGCAAGCGCGTCAGTCCGCACACGCTGCGGCACAGCTAACCGACCCGATCGTGCGGCGGTACTGGCTCGTCGAATTCGTCGCGATGGAAAAACGGTTGCGCCTTGAAGCCATTAGTCCGATCTTGAACAAAGTCGGCAGCCTGCTTTTATCCGGCCCGCTGCGGAACGTGCTCGGTCAAGTGAGCAATCGTCTGGACATCCCATTCATCATGGATCGCAACAAGATTCTCGTGGCCGACATCTCCAAAGGTCGGCTGGGCGAAGCGCGAGGGAAGTAGTCACCTGTATCATAAAGGACGTTATGTATCGTGATAATAGTAAATACAACCAACCCGACAACCCGTTCTCTCTCCCCACCCGTTCGGAGTTTTCCAGCATGGCGCAGTTTGGCCTTCCGTCGATCATCGTCCGCGCCGGCGACGACGCGGTACGGCGGTTCGCGGAGTTCTTCGCCGCGACGATTCGCAACCGCAACACGCGGGAAGCATACGCGCAGGCAATCGGGCAGTTCTTCGGCTGGTGCGAGGCGAGGGGAATGGAACTGCCAACGATTCAGCCTATCGCCATCGGTGCGTACATCGAACACTTAACCCGCATTCGTTCGGCACCGACCGTCAAGCAGCACTTGGCGGCGATCCGCATGCTGTTCGATTGGCTGGTGACCGGCCACATCGTCGCGGTGAACCCAGCGTGGTCGGTGAAAGGCCCGCGGCACGTCGTCAAGAAAGGGAAGACCCCGGTCCTCATCGCCGCCAAAGCGCGGCAACTGCTCGATTCGATCGAAACCAACACGCTCATTGGTCTACGCGATCGGGCTTTGATTGGCGTGATGTGCTTCAGCTTCGCGCGCGTCTCCGCGGTCGTGAACATGAACGTGGACGATTATTACCAGCAGGGAAAACGAAGCTGGTTCCGGCTGCACGAAAAGAACGGCAAGTTTCATGAAGTGCCGGTGCATCACACGGCAGAAGAATACTTGGATCAGTACCTGGCAGCGACAGGCTTTGCGGACGACAAGAAGTCGCCGCTGTTTCGATCCATGACCGGCAAGTCCGCCAGACTCTCCGCCGATCGAATGAGCCGGATCGATGTACTCCGCATGGTCAAGCGCCGCGCCGTGCCCGCCGGCATCGGTGCCGAACGGATTTGCTGCCACACGTTCCGCGCGACGGGCATCACCGCGTATCTCGAAAACGGCGGCACGCTCGAACACGCCCAGGCGATCGCCGCGCACGAGTCGCCACGAACGACCAAGCTGTACGACCGAACGGACGACGCGATCACTCTGGATGAAATTGAGCGAATAGCGATCTGAGGCAAAACGGACAACCGGCGACTCAATCGAAAGGAACAAGCCAGAACCGTCAAATGGACGCCGCAAATAGCTATTTTGAGTAGGACGCGGATACCCGAGAAAATCCGCCTTGTGGCGACCGCAGTCGCTGCCGCGTCTCCTTGTGGAGTGGTGGAGGTACAACCGTGCGAACCCATGCAATCCGCAAAAGTCGATCGCAACGCCGATGTCCGAGCGATACATGAACTCCGGACGCGGAGCAACGCCTTCCGCCCACGCCGCCCGACCGTTGCATTCACCGTAATCCATGCAATCGGGGCAATGCATTAATTCGACAAAAATTACCGGATTTATCTGGACAGCTGAGATCTTCGTGCGATGCTGAGCGGACTCGTCTGGGGCGGGCGCAAGGGAAGAAGTTGCGCGGCGAGAACGATTGGAAAATCTCTCGATTAACATTTCTTCGTTTGCCGCTTGCGGCGACCGTCTGGAGGCTTCGATGTTTGGCCCACTCTCTCGTCAATCGAGTCGCAAGGTTCTCGCGAGCCGACGTTCCACTTTGGAAGCATGTGTCATCGACGCGTTAGAACGGCGGCTATGCCTTTCCGCAGTCGATGAAGTTCCGGAAGGATACGTTGCACTTGACACCGTGGTTTTTGGGTCTCAGGTGATTTCACCAAACACCGTGCCAGTCTTTCCCTTTCCGACGACACCTGATGCTTACTTTCAAGCGGGCGTTACCTATTACCTGCAAGCGAGTGGTCAATTAAATGCGGGCTTCAACGCTTTATTCGATGCCGAGTTTACCTACAGCTACACTGGAGGTGGAAGTTGGGCAAACGTTGTTGATCAATATAGCAACCCGGATGTGGATTTCGGTTTAAAGTTTAGCCAAACATCGTCAACACCGCGCTGGTCAGATCAACCAAGCCCTCCAGTTTCAGAGCTCACCTACTTTACAAGCTACACGCCAGCTTCAAACGGCACGGTGACCCTTGAAATGGTCTGGCAGCCTGGTGGTCACACCGGCGGCGAAATTCAACTCACGGTCTTTGGTCCAAACGAGCCCGCCATCCGTGCGGTCAACGGGAGGGGTAACACCTTGCCCCCAAAGCCTTATGCAATGAATTATCACGGGGGTGCAGAGCCGGCGGCAGGGTTGGGGCGTGCAAATGTGGAATATGCTTCTGGCGTCGTCGCGATTGATGGTCCGGACCTGACTTCATCAGCGCTCGACGTGGATTGGGGCGTATCGCGCAGTTGGATGAATACGCCTAGCGGCATGGCAAGCAAAAGCAACCTCGGAAGGGGCTGGATGATTTCTCAACTTCCATTCGTTCAAAAACCTACCGGCACAAGCACGCTTGGCGTTGTTTCCCAAGATTTGCAGTTTCATTGGTTTGATCAAAGTGGAAGCACATATACTGCCCGATTTTTTGATCGCTCGATCCTCACCGCTGCAAGCAGTGAGTTTACATTCACGGCTGTTGATGGCACGCGCATCACTTTCGACGACTTCACTTCAACCGGCGCACGAAAAGGGCAGTTCAAGAAGCTTACATCCGCGTCAGGGTATACGATCGAAGTCCCTGCTATCGACGGGTATGACAGCAACGGTCGGATACTCAAAGTGCAACGAAGCGACGGAAGCGCGACGATCGAGCAATACGTATACACCTACGCAACCAACCAGGTCGCGTCGATCACGCTTTCGCGAAGTGTAAATGGCGGAACAGATTGGACCCCTGTTCGCAGTGTGGAGTACAGCTACTACGGTTCTGGAACAAACAGCGGGAATGGCTTGCAGGGAGATTTGAAGTCGGCCGTGATAAAGGATAGCGTCGGTGCCGTAATCGATAACTACTATTATCGATACTACATCAATCGCGCGGGAGGCGAAGGCTATGCGCGTGGTTTGAGGATTGTGTTGAATCCTCGTTCTTATGCGCGCGTTCGGGCGGCTTTTGCCGATGCCGTGGACACGCTCACTGATGCTCAGATCGCTCCATTCGCCGACTATTTCCTCAAATACGATATCGGGCAACGGGTGAAATCGATCACGCTGCAGGCGTCCGGCGAAGGCAACGGTGGTCTGGTGACCTACGGCTACACATATGTTCGCCGCCAATCTGCTTCAAGTCACAACGCTTGGTCGAGCAAAACAACCGAAACACTTGCCGGCGGCGGAACGCTGGTTGCGTACAGCAACGGATATGGCCAGCCACTCCTCGAGAAATTTACCGAGAACAGTGGATCGCGCAGTTGGTTGACCGGGTTTCAATATGATTCAGAGGGGCGACAGATCCTAATGGTGGCACCGTCTGGCATGTCAACCAGCAGCGGCAGCGGTTTTTTGCAGGTTATTGATGACGGCTCATCAGATTATTTCGCCAACACCACCGGCCTAAACCATGTGCAGACGTTTTTCACCACCGGGACGGGTCAGAGCTTTTTGAAACAGGAGTTTGTGCGGCAAGGGTATTCGGCGTCCGCCAATGGGACGCTGGTAAAGGAGTATGCTTATACCTCGCACACCGATACCGTGGGGAGCGTGACCTACCCAATCAGCTCTGTCGCGGTCGATTCCGACGGCAATGGAACGGTCGACCAGACGACTTCCTACAGCTTTGACGAATGGTACACCGGCACGAATCAGCCCAAGAAAGTCACCACTACCTATCCGGCCGTATCGGCGGGCAACAACGGACGTGCCGCTGCGGATACCGAGGAAGTCATTTATGACTCCTTTGGCAACGTGGCATGGCTGAAGGACGGCGACGGTTATTTGCAGCATTTTGAGTGGAATGTCGCGACAGGTGGAATGACCAAGCACGTGACGGACGCCGCAGCGGCGACGGGAAGCCCAACACGCGGCAGCGGCCTGCCGACCGCGCTGGCGCTGACGAGCGATTTTGAAGTGCTGTTGGCCGATCCGTTTGGCAGGCCCACGAAGATTGAAGACGCCAAGGACAATTTAACTTACGTCGTTTACAACGATGCCCAGCATGAAATCCGGAGTTATCCGGGGTTTGCTGCGAGCACAGGCACCACAACCGGACCGATTTTTATTCAACGTGAATATCGCCCAACCGCCTATGTAAGTTCCTCAGGGTCCCGACCGGTATTTTATGAAGAGTTTTTCACTTCGGCCGCGCCCGTCGTAGCGAACAGCCGGCCTCAAGGCTCGGAAACGATTTCCTCTAGCAATGTGATTCGCCTCGCCCGATGGATCACGGGTAATGCCGGTGAACTCGCCGAGGCTGATGCGTACTTCAATGTCGGCAGCTACAACGCTTCACAGGCGAAGTTCGGGAGCGCCAGCAACGACAGCGCCAGCGGAAATTACCACGCGACAACGTACTCGTACAACGCGCTCGGCTGGAACAGTGCCGTCACGTTACCGACTGGAACTACTTACGCATCGCTGTTCGATGATCTCGGCCGCGTTATCGGTCAACAGGTGGGTTCGCCGTACGGGGATCCCGCCACGGTACGTGAGTTCGAGTATGACGATCCATCTGACACAATCAGCGGCGGTGGGATCGGCGACGGCAATGTAACAAAAGTCGTTGAGATTCCCGGCGGAAGCGTCGATAGTCGCGCGACCCGCCTGGTCTACGATTGGCGCAACCGCTTGCAGGCCACCAAGTCGGGAGCCACGTCCTCACCCAGCACCGAAAGCGCGAGCGCGCAACGCCAAGCGCAATATCTGTCCTACGACAACCTCGACCGCATCACGGCGATTGAGCAATTCGATGCCGACACGGCTTCACTCAACGTCGGCACAGCGCTTGCCGGCATCTCCAATCCGATCACGTTTACCAGCGGCGCGGTGAATGACCGGCGCCGCGGCAAGGATACCTACGCCTACGACGAGCAAGGCCGACTGTTCCGCAGCAACCATTTCAGCGTGGCGTACACGGATACCGCTTCCACGCTGGGCGGTAGCCTGCAGACCGACCTATGGTTCGACAAACGCGGCAACGTGATGAAACAGCGCGTTCCCAATGGCCCGGTTGCCAAATTCGCGTTCGATGGAGCCAATCGGTTGTCGGGGCGCTATGTGACCGACGCCAGCGATGATGCGCTCCCCGGGGCCAGTGGAACGTGGGATGCAGCCGATGACGTGAGCGGCGACAAGGTCCTCGAACAGAACGAATTCACTTTCGATGCCAACGGAAACCTCACGCTGCAAACCACGCGCCAGCGGGGCCATCTCACCACGGGCACCGGAGCATTGGGCACGGCGACCACGGGCGTTACGGCGCGCGTTTCGCAAAATGCCTTTTACTATGACGCCGCGGACCGCCTGGTCGACACCGTCGATGTCGGCGCCAATCCCGGTAGCATCACCCTTTCATCGGTGCCAACGCGCTCCGATGCGGCGCTGCGAAACACCTACACCTATGATGGCTTGGGATTCGTTGAAACCATCACCGACCCGCGCGGCATTGTCACACGGCAAAGTCACGATGCCCTCGGTCGCCTTTCCAAGTCGGTCGAAGCGGCCACGTCATCCCCCTACACGCCCACCAGTTCGACTAACCGAACGACCGAGTACACGCACGATGGCAGCGACCATGTGCTGACGATGAAGGCTGTGCTTCCGGGTTCGACGTTTCAAGAAACGAAGTATATCTACTTGGCAACAACTAATTTCGGCACAGTGAGCAGCAATGACCTCCTGACAGAAATTCGCTATCCTGACAAGTCGTCCGGCAGCGCCAGCTCATCCGAGAAGGAGGTTTACGGCTATAACGGTCTGGGCGAACTGATTGGCATGACCGACCGCAATGGCAATACCCACGACTATACCTACGACGCGCTGGGCCGGTTGACGAACGATTATGCGTCGTCGGTCGGGTATGGAGTCAAAGCGAGTGTGCGCGAGTTTGGGTTTACGTATGACTCCGCCGGGCGTTTGTTCCAAGCCAAGAGTTACGCATCGCGCGTCAGTGGCGTGCCAGCCAGCGGCGTTGTGGTCAACGAAGTCCGAAAACTTTACAACGGCCTGGGACAACTCACGACCGAGTATCAGGAGCATCAAGGCGCGGTCGTAACCGCGACGAGCAAGAAGGTGCAGTATACCTACTCGGAGATGGCGAGCGGCACCAACCACAGCCGACTGATAAGCACTCAATATCCCCAGTTTCTTGCTGACATCGCTTCCCGCAAGGTGCACTCGGAATATAGCAGCGGGCTGGACAATAACGTCAGCCGCGTCAGCTACCTGTCTGAAACCAATGCAAGCGGAACACATCTGGAAGAATACAGCTATCTCGGCTTGAACACTGTCGTTAAGCGAAGTCGTCCAGAGCCAGGCACTGCGCTGAGTTACATTGGTTCCACGACCGGCGGCGACGCTGGCGACCTCTACACCGGTCTTGATCGATTTGGGCGAATTGTCGATCAGCGCTGGTACACGACCAGCAGCGGCACAGACTTCGATCGATTCAAATACGGATACGATCGAAACAGCAACGTCGTCTACAAAGAGGTTGCCGTGAGCGGCGGCGGAGCGTTTTCCGAACTTTATTCGGCGGACAGCGTTGACGGTAACAGCGCTTACGACGCACTGGATCGGTTGACAAATTTCCAACGCGGCACATTAAGCGACTCCAACGGCAGCACCGGATTGCCTTTTGACACGGTGAGTCCAGAAGTGAAATATCAATCGTGGAATCTGGACGCCCTCGGCAACTGGGACACGCTCACCGGAACGGCCGGCACCGAAAGTCGAACTCACAACGCGCAAAATCAGATCACCAGTTCTCCTGTCACCCACGACGCCAATGGCAACACCAAGACCACCACGTCAACCAGCAATAGCTATGTTTATGACGCGTGGAACCGGATGGTCGAGTTCGAGATCCCGGCAGGCAAATCCCAGTACCCGTTCGACGCGCTGGGCCGGCGCACGCAGGAAGAGGCTTACGAAGACGAAGCAGAGCAGGTTATCATCTGGGGCCGCCACCTGTATTACTCCGACCGGTGGCAGGTGTTGGCCAGCGACTATTCATTGATTGAAGCAGAAGCTCGCGCCGGCACATTCGAGACATTTGTCTGGTCGCCGTACTACGTGGATGAACTGGTGGAACGCGATCGCACGCAGTTTGATCAGCAAGACCTTGATCCCGATCCGGAAGTGGAAGACTGGGACGGCACATTCGGCACCGACCGGCTGTATGTGCATCAGGATGCCAATTACAACGTCACGAGCATCAGCAATGTCAGCGGTGGCGTGGCGCGGCGGTTCGTCTATGACCCCTACGGCAAAAAGACGGCTGATCTAAACGCTGCGTGGGCGACAATTACGAACACCAGCTACTGGTATGTGTATCACCAGGGCGGGCGGTTCAATCACGTCAACCAGTTATATCAATTCCGCAACCGCGATTACTCGGCGGACTTAGGCCGGTGGATGCAACAGGACCCGGCGGGGTATGTGGATGGGGGGAGTTTGTATCAGGTGGTGGTGAGCAGCCCGGTGTCGTGGGTTGATCCTCTAGGATTGAAGACGATTTTCCCGACTGATGCTAACGGGAATCCGTTGCCTGCCCCAACTCCGAAGCCAACACATTCAAGCACAAACTCGATGTCACCTGGCGGATCAATTCTACAGGTGATCGAAGGAGTTATTACAACGAACGCACCAATCGATTCAGCGCCGGTCCCCGGCAGCTTTGCGGACTGGGCGAAAGATACTGCTGAGGAAATCGGCAGTAAATTTCCTGACGACCGACAGAATGTTACGGAAGCTGCTCGGCATATGGCATGGCAAGCAATTCTTACATACCACCACGGCTCAACGGAGGCTAAACGGCACGGGGATCTTCACGAGAAATATTCACCTCCGAATACTGAAGCTGACTCGGCGCGAGACCAAGCAAACAATATTGTTGGTCGTGTAATCGGTTCACAGGTCGCTCTTGAAACCGGCCGAGCGAAAAAATCGACACTCGAACGCGTGTCACCCGATGAACAAGAGCGCGTAAAGCGCCGCATCATCGAAATAATCTTGGACATTATTC
>Ga0163146_10000685_pt1 | contig 48379 bp, 42 predicted proteins | sample OliLakLV19MP7G1_FD_148648 | JGI IMG/M metagenome (GOLD analysis project Ga0163146, IMG submission 148648) | Freshwater microbial mat bacterial communities from Lake Vanda, McMurdo Dry Valleys, Antarctica - Oligotrophic Lake LV.19.MP7.G1 | ecosystem: Environmental > Aquatic > Freshwater > Lake >... | reverse complement strand
AGCTCAACACAGCAAACGCGCTCGGGCTGCTCGTATCGTCAACGCCATCCGCGTTGAAGTCGATGCTGCCCAGCGTAGTGCCGGCTAGATCAAAGCGCGCATTGACAGCGAACGGGGCCACAGCCGAAGTCGCGTCGATGCGTGCGGGATCGGGCGGAAATGGTTCGGGACCTCGAATCAGCGTGTGCGAAACGGCAACCTCACTGCCCGCCATGTTGATCGTTTTTACGGTCAAACCATTCGTTCCCGCAGCCAGCTCCACGTTCGCCAGCCACAGCGTACCGACCTTGTAGGCCGGGACATCGTTGATTAGCACGCCCGTATTGGGTGGGCCGGCGAAGGTGCCGAAAATTTGCACCGTCGTTGCGTCAATCGTCGAACCGCTTGCAGGACCTTCAACGGCAATCGCCAATGGCGTGCCGAGCGACGGGAGCACCCCGTCCGCAATCAGCGGCAGCTCGCCCACCTCAAAGCCACTCTTCATGAGCAGCGCAGCATTCGGGTTTATGCCGCAAACCTCAACCGCCTCAGCGCCGGCGGTCGCTAGCAGAGACACCATCAAAATGGCCAAGCGCTTCATCAACTTATCCGTTCCTGAACCGCAACCAGGCAGCGCCATGATGCCCTGAAATACCCGTGCTTCACGCGGCCCCACCGAATCGAGTCCATCGTTGCGGACCGATGGTTTGATCTTAACCCCGATTTCGAACAGGACGTTCCGGGAAATTTCTGAAATGCGGTTAGGAAATTTCGCAGGTAAGCAAAGCAGTTCTGTCGCGGAACCAAGGGGTTTCGCGTGCTGATGTCAGGCGAGGCCACTTCTGCTATTTCTGTCGACGCAAGTACCGCGCGCATCTCCGCTGGACGCTGCAGCTATGGCATAGTTGGCCTTTCGCGAAACCGGAACACTACACCGTGAAACGCACAGATGAAACCGCAGCGATGAAACCACACCGATTGAAGATGCAACTGTGTTTGGGCTTTGGATTGTTGACCACGATGCTCGGCGCACACGCCGCCGAGCCGTTTGCGTCTACGTATCAGGCGCTGCCGTCAACGCCGACCCTGATTCGCGATGCGACGGTGCTGATTGGCGATGGCACGCGTATCGATCTGGGCGATGTGTTGTTGCGCGAGGGCCGGGTGGTTGAAGTGGCCGCGCACATCGAGGTGGGCGCCGATGTCAGCGTGATCGACGCCAAGGGACGTTGGGTGACGCCCGGCATCATCGACGTGCATTCGCATCTGGGTGTGTTCGCGCAGCCCGGCGTTACCGGGCATCAGGACGGGAACGAGATGACCGCCGCGGTGACGCCGAACGTCTGGGCCGAACATGGTGTCAATCCGCAAGACCCGGGTTTCGAGGCCGCGCTCGCGGGTGGCGTCACCTCGATGCTGGTGCTGCCCGGTTCCGCCAACCTGATCGGCGGACGCGGCGTGATTCTGAAAAACGTGCGTGCCGAAACTTACCAGGCGATGAAATTTCCTGGTGCGCCGCATGCGCTGAAGATGGCCTGTGGTGAGAATCCAAAACGTGTCTACGGCACCAAGGGTCAGGCGCCGATGACGCGCATGGGCAATGTTGCCGGCTATCGCCAGGCGTTCGCCGACGCCCAGGCCTATCGACGCGAATGGGATAAATACGCAGCCGAGCTCAAGGTTTTTGGCAAGCCCGTGTCGAGAAAAAATCAGGACAAGAAAGCTGAGGCACCGCAGCCGCCCAAGCGCGATCTGAAGCTCGACACTCTGGTTGGCGTGCTCAAGGGCGAAATTCTGGTGCACAACCATTGTTACCGCGCCGACGAGATGGCGACAATGATCGACGTCTCCAAAGAGTTCGGATTTCATATTGCCGCGTTCCACCACGCGGTCGAGTCCTACAAGATTGCCGATCTGCTCGCTGAAAACCACATCTGCGGCGCACTCTGGGCCGACTGGTGGGGCTTCAAGATGGAAGCATTTGATGGCATCCAGGAAAACATCGCCATCGTTGATCGGGTTCGCGATGGCTGCGCCATTGTGCATTCGGATTCGGCTGAGGGCATCCAGCGACTCAATCAGGAAGCAGGCAAGGCGATGGCGCGTGGGAACCGCATGGGCTATGCCATCACGCCGGAGCGCGCACTGCGCTGGCTGACGCAGAATCCTGCTCAGGCCATGGGCATTGCCGCGCAAACCGGCACGCTCAAGTCCGGCAAGATGGCCGATGTGGTGATCTGGAATCGCGATCCGTTCAGCGTTTATGCACTGGCCGATCAAGTGTTCATCGATGGCGCCCTGGTGCTCGACCGCAGTCGCCCAAACCCGAAGCCGCGCTCCGATTTCATGCTGGGTGCCGAGATGGAGGTGACACCATGAAGCGCGCGTTGCTGCTGTTGCTGGCGTTCGCTGTCGGTACGACCAGCGCCGAAACGATATTGATCCGCAACGCACGCGTGCACACCGCGGACGTGGCCGGCACCATCGAAAATGCCAGCGTGCTCATTGCCGATGGCGTGATCCGCGGTGTCGGACGCGACATCACCGCGCCGGTCGATGCGCGGATCATCGACGCTGCCGGCCGACCGCTGACGCCGGGCCTGTTTGCGGGTCTCAATCAGATCGGTCTGGACGAGGTATCACTGGAAATTTCCACTGTCGACAGCGCCTATGTACCCGGTGCGACGCTGCCTTCACCGGGCATCGAGATGCGACCAGAGTTCGACGTAACGCTTGCGTTCAATCCCGAATCGCTGCTGATTCCCGTTGCGCGCGTCGAGGGCTACACCTTTACGCTGCTCAGTCCGCAGGCCGGTGCTGGCGGCACTTTGATCGCAGGGCAGGGCGGTATCGCCACCCTTGATGGCATTTATCGCAGCGTGCCGGCTTCAAGCCGAACCTTGTTTATCGCCATGGGCGGCGGCACCTCGGTGCTGACCGGCAATAGTCGTGCAGCGCAGTTCATGCTGCTCGATCAGGCGCTGCGCGAAACCGCGCCGGTCGGGGCACTGCGTGACAGCGATCCACGCGTGTTGACGGCTAATGGCCGCGAGGCATTGGCCGGTTTCGTGCACGGGGGCGCGTCGTGTTTTCGGTTGATCGAGCGGTCGATATCCGTCGCGCGCTGGATTTCGCCAAACGCGTCGGCATGAAGCCGGTAATCGCCGGTGCGGTCGAAGGTTGGAAAGTCATCGATGCGCTCAAGGCAGCCGATGCCGCGGTAGCCATCGACCCATTGCAGAACCTGCCCGGAAGTTTTGATCAACTCGGCGCCACGCTCGATAACGCCGCACGCCTGCACGCAGCCGGCATCACCCTGGTCATCACGCAGAGCGGCGATGCCTCACACAATGCGCGCAAGAACCGTCAATCGGCGGGCAACGCGGTGGCCCATGGTCTGCCTTGGGAAGCCGCGTTGGCAGCGCTGACCGCCAATCCCGCACGCGTCTTCGGCGTCAACGATCGCGGCCGCATTGCCGTGGGGCTGCGCGCCGATCTGGTGTTGTGGAACGCAGACCCGTTGGAAGTATCCAGCTACGCCGAACGCGTGTTTATCGAAGGACGCGAGCAGTCAACACGTTCGCGCCAGACCGAGTTGCGCGATCGCTATCGGCTGGACTGATCCGCCATCATGGACACGCCCGAGACCATTGGCCCTGCAAGCAGCGATCGGCGCCGCGCTGCGGACTGGTACTTCGACTTCATCTCGCCGTTTGCCTATCTGCAACTGAAAGCGCTGGGGCCCGTGCGTACGCAGTTGGCGCTGCAGCCGCGGCCGATCCTGTTTGCCGCATTGCTCGATCACCACGGCCACAAAGGGCCGGCCGAGATCGCGCAGAAGCGTCGCTTCAGCTATCGCTTCGTGCAGTGGCAGGCGGATCGCTCTGGTATCGAGCTGCGCTTTCCGCCGGCGCACCCGTTCAATCCGCTGGCGGCGTTGCGGCTGGCCATTGCCGGCGGCAACAATTGGGCGCTGATCGAAGCAATTTTTGAACGTATCTGGACGCAGGGGTTGCCCGCGGAGCGCGCCGCCCATCTTGCTGATATCGCAGCGCGCTTTGGTATTGTCGACGTCGATGCGGCACTCGCCGATGCAACGGTCAAATCAACGCTACGCTCCAACACCGACGGCGCAATCGCTGCGGGCATATTCGGAGTGCCTACGGTCGCCATCAATGGTGAGCTGTTCTGGGGACAGGACGCGACGCCGATGTTGCTCGACTATCTCAACGACGCCTCGATTTTTGCCAGCGAATCGATGCAGCGCATCGAAGCGTTGCCGGCAGCGGTGGTGCGCAAAGGCACATGATCCCCGGCGAACAATTCGCCGCTGGGTTGGCACTGGCCGGTGCGGCATTGATCGTGCCGATGATCCTGCTATGGCGACAACGCTGCGCGCTGCAATCGCTTGCGCAGCGCCTGCAGGTGCAATCGCTGCTGCAGCACGAGACGATCCGTGTACACGCCGCCGCCGAGGAACGCGAACGCATCTACGGCAATCTGCATGACGATTTCGGCACCAAATTGCTGCAATTGATCTACACGGCGGCGACGCCGGAGCAGGCTGATGCAGCGCGGTCGCTGCTGCAGGATGTGCGCGACGTGGTCACCCGTTCGCGCGGCGCGCCGGGCACATTGCTGCAAGCGCCGGGCGAGATCCGTAGCGAAGCCGAGCAGCGCCTGCGCAGCGTGGGCATTGCCCAGGATTGCCAGCAACCCGACGACTTGCCCGACCCGGATCTGGATCAGGGTCAGTCGTTGCACTTCTTTCGCATCGTGCGCGAAGCGATCAGCAACGTGATCCGGCGCGCGCGCAGGCATTGCGTCTGGAGTTGATCGACGATGGCATCGGTCCGAATTCGACCGGCAGTGGTCGCGTCAAGGACAACACGCGCGCACGTGCGCGTGAACTGGAAGGCGATATCACCTGGAAGGGCTGTACCTCAGGCGGCATGCTGAGCTTTCCCCTGTCATTGGCGTAGACACTACTCGCTACACACACTCTGTCTGCGATCGCGCTATCGCTCCGCTGCATGAATCAATTCACCTCAGCGCTTGTGGTCGATGATCTGCCGCAGTGTCGGACCTGGGTCGCGCAGGCATTGGCGCTCGCGTTTCCGGGCATCGTGGTGGGCATGGCCGATAGCGTTCAGATTGAATCGCATTCAAGAATCCGACTGGCAGCGCTTATCGTGCGCGTTGCCAGTCGGGTTGGGGCAACCGTTTACAGGCACGTTAGTTGCTGCTGATTGCACCGGGTACCCCACAAATGCGGGGGCTGAAGGGTTCGGGCCGGATTTTTCAATTGGCACATGCGGGCTTTCGTGCAGCGGATCTTGTGCGGTCCCGGAAGCGGCAACGGATTGTTCGGCTGCGCCATGGGACACAGCAGATGTTGAAACCCCGGCCATTGTCGACGCCGGACCATTGTTTGAAGACGGTTTCGAATGATCTCTGGTAGCCGTTCAAAACCCGTATCGTAAAAAACCACCATCCACGGCGATGGTTTCGCCAGTGATATAGCTCGCTGCAGGCAAACACAGGAATGCGACGGCCGCTGCCACTTCCTCGGGTTCGCCAATGCGCCCCATTGGCGTGCGCTCGAGCACCTCGTCCAGATAGCTTGGTTCGGCCAGTCGCGGCGTGGTGCGCGCGGTACGGATATACCAGGGCGCCACCGCATTGACGCGAATGCCGTCGGCTGCCCATTCGCAGGCCAGGTTGCGCGTAAGCTGGCCAATCGCTGCCTTGCTCATGCCATAGGGCACACCGGTGCGCACATGGGTGATACCCGATACCGAGCCGATGTTGACGATGGCCGCCGCGGCGTGCCGTGCGAGCAGCGGGTACGCTAGTTGGCACAGGTGAAACGCCGGCAACACATTGGTCTCGAACAGTTCGCGTATCTCGTCGCCACTGATGGCCAGCGTCTCCTTGCGGAAATTGCCGCCGATGTTGTTGATCAGCAGGTCAAGTCCGCAATCCAGATCGTTGATCCAGTCGAACAGATCCAGACGCACTTCCTCATCGCTCAAATCAGCCGCCATCGCCAGCACGCGCTGCTGCGGAAACGCGGCAGCAATTTCCGCTCGCGTCTGTTCCAGCACGACATCATCGCGCGCCACCAAAAGTACATCTGCCCCCAGTCCCGCCAGTTCCTCGGCACAGGCACGGCCGATACCCCGGCTGGCACCGGTGATCAGCGCGGTCTTGCCGTCCAGCCGCCAACGTGCGCGCATTGCAAGATATCCTCAGGATTTCGGCGCTAGCATAGCCGTCGAATGGGGTGTCCATCGACCTTGTTCGCATTTCAATTGGAGACCACCATGCGTAGCGTGTTAATCGGCAAAGGTGTCGTGTCTGCGCTGTTCATTGTCGGTGTGCTGGGTTGCCAAAGTGATGCCCCGTCGCCGCCTGCATCCGGTTCAGACGCAGCCGCCGCGGCGCAGCCGAGCCCGAACCTGGCCCAGGATCATCTGTTCAAGACGCAGACTGATGCCCTGCAAAGGGCCAAAGCAGTTCAGGACACGATCGACGAAGCGGCACAAAGGCGCGCGCAGGAGATGGAAGAACAGGCAGGAAATTGACGTTGTTTGAACCTGCGCTGCGCCATACTGGGGTCCAACCCGCTCCAAGCGTCGCGCGATGCTCAGCGCCCGCTGCGCGAGCCCCACCCTCTGAGTATGTCGCCATGTGCAAATCACCGCCCTTCGTCCGTCTTTTCCTGATCTCGGGTTTAATCGCGATTCTGTCCACATCTGTGTACGCGGCAGATCCCGCGCCAGCGGAAGCAGTCGCGTCAGTCCCGATCAGCGATGAGGACATCCGCACGTTCGTTTCGGTATTTCGCACCATCAAAGACGCCTATGTCGAGCCAGTTGCGGACGATCAGCTGATGCATGCGGCAATTCGCGGGATGCTCAGTCATCTCGATCCACACAGTCAGTATCTGGAGCCCAGCGAACTGCAGCAGTGGGACGAAGACACCAGCGGCGTCTATGGCGGTCTGGGTGTGGAGGTGTTGATGGTGGATGGCTTTCTGCGCGTGATCGCGCCGATCGACGATAGCCCGGCCAGCCGCGCCGGGGTCAAATCCGGCGACATCATTCTGGCGATCGACGGCATCGAGATGCAGGGCAATGATCTGAACGCTGTCGACAAATTGCGCGGTCCGGTCGGCAGCAGAGTCAAGCTCACCCTTGACCGCGAAACCGAGAGCGCGCCAGTCGTCGTGGACCTGATGCGTGAAGTGATTCGCACGCGCTCGGTAAAGGGGCGCTTGCTGCAGCCAGGCTACGCCTATTTGCGCATCAGCCAGTTCCAGGAGACCAGCCCGCGCGACTTGAGCGAGCAACTGCGCAAACTGCACACCAGCAAAAAACCGCTGCGCGGCCTGGTTCTGGATCTACGCAACAACCCCGGCGGTGTGCTCAATGCTGCGGTGGAAACGGTTGACGCGTTTCTCGACGAGGGTCTGATCGTCAGCACCCGCGGTCGCATCGATGAAGCCAAACTCAGCCTCAGCGCATCGCCCGGTGATTTGATCGATGGCGCTTCTATCGTGGTGCTGGTGGACGCGGGCAGTGCCTCGGCCAGCGAGATCGTCGCAGGCGCGCTGCAGGACCATCACCGCGCCGTGATCATGGGCAAGCGCACGTTCGGCAAGGGCAGTGTGCAGAACATTCTGCCGCTCGAATCCGGCGGCGCCATCAAACTGACTACTGCGCGTTACTTCACTCCAGCAGGGCACAGCATCCAGGCCCAGGGCATCGTGCCGGACATCGAGCTGGCCGAAGTACAACTGGCACCGCTCGACCGCGCCGCGCAACTGCTGTCCACCGAAGCGGGCCTGCCCGGACATCTGGAGACCCCCGGCGTCAGCATCGGTGAAGTGCAGGCCGCCGCAGAGCCCCTCGACGAAGCGCTACACAAAGACTACGCCCTCAGCGCCGCGCTGAACGCGCTCAAAGCGATGGTCATAGCAAAGCGGCCGGCGGCGACGCAGGCGCGGTGATGCAATGATTTCCCGCTCACGCTTGACGCGAGAGCGGAGTTCGCACTGGTGATTCGGGCGCGCGCGGGGAACGGCTTGCCGTCCGAAGTAGATATTTGACTGAGTAAGCTGCAGCGCTTGGCCAGACCCGGATTGATGTCCTGTCAGACAGGTGAACGGCAGATTGCCGGTTTCGCCGCCGTTTTGCGTACTGTTATTCAAGGGCGGTCCCGATCACGCGCTTCATTGGGTGTGATCGGAGACGGACGCCTTTTCATCTTGTGACAATCACAAACCTGAACGCCTCTGCACGCCGCAATGAGCGGTGATGAACTTGTTGCGTTATGGGACTAGGATTGGCGCCGACTGTATTGGGTTTACTTGAGGGGACTTATGCGCAAGTGGTTAGCGAAATCGATCTTGATCGCTGTTCCTGCGATCGCGTTTGCAGGTCCGGGTGTTTGGACCAGTGGCGGACCGCATGGCGGCATCGTCTACTCGTTGAAATTCAATCCCAGCGTGCCCACAACCATCTATGCAAACACGGGCGGGGGGCTGTTCAAGACGACAAACCGCGGCGCCTCCTGGTCGCGCGCGGAGAGTGGTCTCGCCGGGTTGACTCTGAGCCTGCCCTTCGTTGTCGACGCCGATAGCCCGTCGACACTGTACGCGTTTTCCAATGATCGACGTCTATACAGGACGACGGACTCAGCGCTCAACTGGGCGCCTACGGGTTATATGTTGCCGGCGGACACCACAGTCACATCCATCACCGATGTCCCCGGCGTCAGCAATCAGGTGTTTATCTCCCTGGGCGTCAACACAGATATCAACGGAACGCCGCTTCCGGTCGCCGGCACGATGGTGCTGCGCTCCATCGATAGTGGTGCGACCTTCGCCGCGGCCGGCACCGGGCTACCTGCAGATGTAGGGTTTAGTGTGGTGAGCGCGGATCCAACCAACGCCAACCGGATGTTGGCTGGCTTGCAGCCCTGGAACAATGGCACACCACCGCCGCTGCTGCGGCCGATGCTTTTTCGCAGCATTAATGGCGGTACGACCTGGACAAGCGTTCTGTCCGAACCGACCATCACTGCCGATCAGCCAGGGGTCACCTCGATCAGTTTCGGCGCTGCCAGCACGGCGTACATCGTCGGCGGCAGCGATTTCGATACGTACGTCTATCGCAGTGATGACGATGGCGGACTATGGGCGAAACAGGCGTCGACATTTGGTTTCGTGAGCGCCCATCCGACGGTAGCAATGGAGGTATGGCTGGGCAAGAATCAGTCAACGAATGGCGGCGCGAGTTTCGCGCCGCAAGTGACCGACCTGACTGCCAATGCTACTTATCTGGACGCGCTGGGCAACCAAGTCACGGCGTCGGTGAACGAAGTGGTATTCGATCCCAATTACCCTGCTGCCGGCACTTTTATCTGGGCGCCAACCCAAGGCGCGGGCGTAATGCGCCGACCCGTTGCGGGGACAGCGTGGAGTGGTACGTCGATCAACAACGGTCTGGCGGCAGCGTCGCTGCGTTCGCTTGCGATCAATCCCAATCCTTCCACGGCCAGTGGTAGCGGCGCGCAATTGATATTTGCCGGGTTTACCGACGGCGTTTCGTCCTCACCCGGCCTCTACCAGTCAGTGGATGGCGCCGCGTCCTGGCTTACCTCCAACGATGGTCTGCAGGCTGCGGCATTGCGGACGCTGACAATCGACCCGCTGTCGGCTGGAACCTCGCCGGGTGCAGAAGTCAGCTCGATTATTTACGCCGGTGGGCGTTCGGCGCTCTCACCTTTAGCTGCTCGTAATTCGAGCCTCTATCGCAGTCGCAACAATGGCATCAGCTGGACACGCATGGATGGAAATCTGCCAACGCGCACGATTGGTGCTACGACGTTCGTCGATATCGGCACCTCGCGCGATACTGAGCTTGATCCGCGTTCCTGCGTGCTTCCGATTGTCAACCCAACCGGGCCGATCTGCGCGTCTGGAACCCTGCATCGTCTGTATGCCACATCCAGCGGTGCGCCAACTGCGGGCTTCACGCATCGGGTAATGCGCACTGACAATGCCGACACCACGGTGTTGAATGGCGCGGGTCTGCCGGACGTGCAATGGGTGGCGCTGGACTCGACGCTACCGCCGTCAGACAACGCTGCGCGGATCACGCCAGTCAATATCCTGATCGATCCAACCAACTCGAATCGGCTCTACATCGGGACCTTCGCCAGCATCATTACGCCAGGCACCGATCGCGCCAGCGGCGTATTCCGCAGCGACGATGCCGGCGCCACCTGGGTGCACGCCAGCGGCCCGAACGGCGCAGGCGGATTGCCGCGCATCGTCGGCACTACGAATACTGGTTTCAGCGTGTTGTCTCTGGCCATTCACCCCACCGATGGAAATACGCTTTGGGCTTCAGTTGTCGACGCCGAAATCAGTCCAACCAGCGGCTCAATTTACAAGACCATCAACGGTGGCGTGACGTGGACCGAGTCAGCAACCGGGATCGCTTCCAGGGTCGATATCCGCGATCTTCTGGTAGATCCAATTGCGCCGAACATCCTCTATGCCTCGGGTAGCGGTTCAATCACCAATCCTGGCGCGGTCTATCGCAGCGACGATGGCGGCGCGAACTGGCGATCAATCAGTGTTGGCCTGCCGGCGTATGCCGCGTTGGCTTTGGAGCTCGATCCGTTCAACTCCACCATCTTGCATGCCGGCACCGTCACCGGCGTCTGGAGCATCGAGCAGGTACCCGATGAGGATGGCGACGGTATACCGGATGGCACCGAAAACAACGCGCCCAACGGTGGCGACGGTAATGGCGATGGCACCGGCGACGCGCTGCAAGGCGCCGTGGGTTCAAGCGTGGTCCTGTTGCGCGGCCCGGGCGATGCGGTTCACGGAGCCGGCGGCTTTTTCACCAGCGACATCATTTCTGGCAGTGGCGGAGCTTGCGCCCAGGCGGTGGATGTTCAAGCCAAACTGGCAGCGCGCAATGGACGCGATTTTGTCAACGGCGGCCCAAGCTTCTTTAGCTATCCACAGGATCTGGTGCGCTTTGACATTCAGAACTGTGCCCAGGCTACGGTCGAACTGACTTTCCACAATGCCAACTTCAACCAGTACGGTTGGAGCTTCCGCTTCTACGGTCCGTCGACGCCAGGCGTCAACAACACCGTGGGCTGGCATGACTTTTCCGCACGTGCCACGCGTTTGGGTGTCAACAAATGGCGGCTCAATATCCAGGACGGGCAATTCGGCAGCTATCGTCCGGCTGGCATCAACGCCCTGCTGTTTGAAGGCGGACCCGCCTGCAATGATGATCGCTTGATGCAATCGAGCTTCGAAGACGCGCAAGTGCTGTTACCGAGTTGCAACTAGCCGTGAGGCCCTTCGGCGGATGTCAGCGCGCTGCGCTTTCATCCGCCAGACGGCCCCGTGTCCGCTTGGATTAGTGGATCGCCTTTGGGAAGCTCCGTGCGCGAAGCGGCAGTGGTGGCTGAGTCAGCGTAGTTGAATTGGGCGCATTCGAAACGGGAAAGAAAGCCGATCGTCGCCGGTGAGTCATCAAGGTTCCTGCCTGCTGAGTTCGATTGGCTTTACCCGAGTCAACAACCATATGCCGGCAATGACGATGGCGGTGCCGGCCAATTGCATTGCAGTGATGTGCTCGCCGAGCAGCCACCATCCCAGAAACACCAATGACACTGGCCCGATCATCGCGGTCTGCGCGGTGGCGGCGGGGCCGATGCGGGCTATGGCGAACATGGTGAGATAGACCGGAACCACAGTGCAGAACAGCGCATTGATCACCGATAGTCCATAGACCGCAGCCGGTTGCTGCAGCGTCTGAAACGGGTGGATCAACACGAACTGGATGATGCAGGCGGCGGTGGAGACACACATCGCGTACGCAACGAGGCGCAGACTGCCGACGCGTTTGACCAGCGCGCCGGACATCAGCAAGTACAGTGCATAGCTGAGCGCAGCAGCGAATACCAATGCACTGCCGAGCGCAACTTTGGAGCCGCCCAGGCGCAGCCCTTCCCAGAACACCAGCACGATGCCAACGTAGCTGACCAGCATCGCAATCCATTGCGCGCGTGCCACCGGCCGGCGCAGGAACAGCACGCCAATCAACACGACGAGCGATGGATTGAGAAACAGGATCAGTCGTTCGAGCGATGCACTGACGTACTGCAGTCCCCAGAAATCCAGAAAGCTGGACAGGTAGTAACCAAAAAAACCGAGCACCACGATGTGCCCGCACTCGCGCCAGCTGAGGCGATTGCCATTTCGGTGTGCGCGCCAGGTTTCAATGAGGGCAACCGTGGCAAACACCGGCAATGAAAACAGCATGCGCAACATGATCAGCGTCACCGCGTCGATGCCATAGCGGTACAGGAACTTGGCCAGGATCGCCTTGGCCGAGAACAGCACTGCAGCAATGGCCGCGAGCCAGAGGCCGTCGCGGGCGTGCCTGATGTTCAAGTTGGTGCTGTTCATGCGGTTGACGCGCTCGCCCATCGAAATTTGTTCGCAATGCAGTGCAGAGCTGCGCGCACGCTGCAACCGTTACACCGGCTTCTTGAACGCGTCGAGACGCGTGATGTATCGATCGATCTCGGTGATCTGAGCGCACTGCGGAAAACGCGCTTTGACCTCGGTCAGCAATTGTCGCGCCTGGGCGTCGTCACTCAGCTTTTCCGACAACAGCCGCGCAGCCAACAGGGCGCAGTCGGGAATCTCGCGAGACTTGACGAAGCACTTCATGCCGTTCAATACCACGCGCACCGCCAACTCATGCTTGCCGTATTTCGAAGCCGCCACGGCGAGCGGGTACAACTCGTTAGCTTCATTGGGACAGTAGCCCGCATCGGCGTCGATACAGACTTGCAGCATCTGCATCGCCTTGACGCCTGCGCCCTGCGCCATGAGCACGCCGACATACTGGCGCGCGTGCCTGGCGAGTTCGACTTGGTCATCGCTGCTGGTCAACAATTGGCGATACAGATCATGTGCCATCTGCGTGCCGCCGCGTGCATCGAGATGTTGCCGCAGTGTCTGTATCGCCCGCGCGCTGTTGCCCTGCTCGGCATCGCAATTGACTTCATCGAGCAGCAACTGGTCAGGGTCCCGTTGATGACGTTGCTTGGGCAGCACGATATCCGCAGGCGCGTAGTGCCCGATCTCTTCGTGATGCAGCAGAATCAGATATCCCATTGCGTGAAAACTGGAAACGACCGCGTAGTGGCTGAGCCACCAGAACAATGGAATGGCGATGATGCGTGGCAACGAATCCGGCATGAAGGCGAGCGCCAGCAGCTGCAACAAGCCGTATGCCAGGCTCAGCGCCGCCACCGCCAGGTAAGGCGGGCCAAACCCAATGATCACTCTGACCCACATGACTGGATTGAGTGCGATCCACAGGCTGCGCTGCAACGCCAGTGACATGGTCGCTGCTGGCGTGATCAACGACAGCACCGCTGCCGTGATCAGACCGGCTTTCAGTCCCACGAACAGAAACACGAGCACGCTGGCACCCAGAAGCAGAATCTGCAGTTTGATCTGGTCGGTGGCCTGATTTTTCTCGACGCCGAAACTGTATTCGGGCGGATCGAGCTTGCCTTCGGAGGTATCGAGCAGCACCTGCACGGCGTAGCGATACAGGCTCAGTGCAATCAGAAAATGCACCACCGCACTGAACAGCGTGTTGAAAATGAAGTTCAATGCCATCAGACCCAGCAACGGATCAAGTAAGCGCAAAATCGCCAACAACAGAATCGTACTGAAGGCGCCTGCGCGCAGCGGGTAGCTGAAGATCGACGGCAAGTGCTGCCAGAACGGTAGCGCCTTAGGGCGCTGCTGCGACGGTGGGGTTCGCATCACCTTGCGCACGGATTCCATTCAGCGGGGTCTGCTCTGCGACTTGCTGCGCAACAGATCACGCAACTCATCCTTCTCGGATTCTGAGAGCTGTCCGTGCTGCTGTTTGCTGAGTAATTCATCGACGCGTTGCTGAGCGGTTTGCCGGTTGAGCTGTTCCAGCGTGTCGAGAAACTCGGCTTTCCATTGCTCGGGCGCTGTCGGAAATTCCATCAACGCCAAAGTTGTCAATGCTGCATGATCGGCTCGGCCCTCAAACTGATCGAGGAGCACCGACATGGTGATGTCGGGGCGACTCATGCAGATTGAAAGGATTTCCATCAGCAACGGAACTCCGGGCTGGCGCAGGATCGCAAATACGTACGGTGGCTCGATGTGCGTGGCCAGCGCGGGTTGCTGCAGTAGCAAGGCGATCGCGGTGCGCACCAGGCTGCGGCGTGGATTGGTGCCGCCACTGGGAGCCCGGCGCATCGGCTCAGGCATGGCAACGCCTTGATCAGTGCGCTGCCCACGGGCATTGGCCAGGCGTTCGTCGAGCATTTCACTGGCCTTGTCGCGCATGGTGCCGGTGAGGCTGGGTGCGAAATTCCACTTGATGGTGCTTTTCTCGACCAGCATCTCGGTGATGCGATCGCGGAACGCACCGTCGGGTATCGATGCGATATGTGCTCGGCACTTCTCGGCGAGGCGCGCGCGTCCATCGGCTGTGTTCAAATCAGTTTCGGTTTCCTGGTGCGCGAAAAAAAACTCGGACAGCGGCGTCGCGTCGCGCAGACGTTGCTCGAAACCCTCGGACCCTTCGTTGCGAATCAATGAATCCGGATCTTCTCCATCGGGCAGGAACATGAAAAATGCCTGGCGTCCATCCTTCATCCGTGGCAGCACCGATTCCACCGCCTTCCACGCCGCACTGCGGCCAGCACGGTCACCATCGAAGCAGAAGTAGACATCAGCAGAGTTGCGAAACAGAAGTTCGGCGTGATCCTTGGTGGTTGCAGTGCCGAGCGTCGCTACCGCCTGGGTGATGCCGAACTGGAACAGGGCGATCACATCCATGTAGCCCTCAACTACGATCAGGCGCGCGATCTTGCTGTGCGTCAACCTTACCTGGTGCAGGGCAAACAGTTCGCGCCCCTTGTGGAACAGGGGGGTCTCGGGCGAGTTCAGATATTTCGGGCCATCGTCATCGCCCATCACGCGGCCACCAAATGCAATCACCCGGCCGCGACGGTCGTGGATCGGAAAGATCAGTCGATCGCGGAATTTGTCGTAGCTCGAGCCACGTTCGCCGCTGGAAAGCATGCCGACCTTGTCGAGTAATTTGATGCGTGTCTCATCGCTGCCGAGCGCAGACTTCAGTGCATCCCAGCTGTCCGGCGCGTAACCGATACCGAAGCGCTGCACAATCGAGGCATCGAGTCCGCGTTTCTTCAGATACGCCTGCGATTTCTCGCTGCCGGGAAGTTGGCGTTGATAGAACTTCGCCGCCGAATCGAGCAGCGCGTACATCTCATCACCTTCTCCGGTCGTTTGGCGTGGACCAACGCCGCCCTCGTAGGGCACTTTGAGACCGACGCGCTGCGCCAGATCTTCCACCGCATCGACGAACTCCATGCGGTCGTAGTCCATCAGGAACTTGATCGCCGAGCCGTGTACGCCACAGCCGAAGCAGTGGTAGAACTGTTTGGACGAGCTGACCGTAAATGAGGGTGAGCGCTCATCGTGGAACGGGCAGCAGGCCTTGTGATCACGCCCGCCGCGCTTGAGCGGCACGCGCGACTCGATCACCTCGACAATATCGACGCGGGACAGCAGGTCGTCAATGAATGCGTTGGGGATGCGGGCCATCGCGCATTATGGCTTAGGAGCGATGCAGCAAGCGTGCCGATATCGCAGGAACGCGCATCCCCTACATCGCCTCGATGCCACGGCTGATCGCCACCACACCGGTGCGGCTGACTTCGACCATACCCAGCGGCATCATCAATTCGATGAAGGCTTCGATCTTGACCGGCGAGCCGGTCACTTCAAAGGTGAAGCTGGTATGCGTGATATCGATCACGCGGGCGCGAAATACCTTGGACAGGCGCAACGCCTCGGCGCGCAGGTCGCCAGCGCCGACTACTTTGAGCAAGGCCATTTCCCGCTCGACACCGGATTTGTCCAGATTCAGATCGACAACTTTATGCACTGGGACCAGGCGCCCGATCTGTGCCTTGATCTGCTCGATCATGTCAGCCGAGCCGCGGGTGACGATGGTGATGCGTGAGGTGTGCTTCTGATGGTCGGTCTCGGCAACAGTCAGCGACTCGATATTGTAGCCGCGGGCGGCAAACAGACCGACGACGCGGGCAAGGGCGCCGACTTCATTGTCGACCAGGATCGACAATGTTGCCTTGGTGTCGCGCGCATGCTTGTCGACCAGGAAATACGCGGAGGCGGGTTGCTGTGCCATGGTGTTGGGTCCTTGGACTAGACGAGCATCTTGCCGGCGTCGGAAACGCCAGCGGATTCTTGGTTGTCGGGCAGAATCATCTCGTCGTGCGGCGCACCGGACGGGATCATCGGCAGACAATTTTCCAGCTTGTCGACGACGCAATCGAAGATCACCGGCCCGTCATAATCGATCATCTCGTTGATCTTCGCGTCCAGTTCATCGGGCTTGATGGCGCGAATGCCCTTGGCGCCATAGGCCTCCGCCAGCTTGACGAAGTCCGGTAGCGACTCGGAATAGGAATGCGCATAGCGGCCGCCATGCAGCAGTTGCTGCCACTGGCGCACCATGCCCATGTATTCATTGTTGAGGATGAAAATCTTGATCGGCAATCGATATTGCACTGCGGTGGAGATTTCCTGCATAGTCATCTGCACACTGGCGTCACCGCCGATGTCGATGACCAGCGCATCGGGATGCGCTACCTGCACGCCAATCGCGGCGGGAATGCCATAACCCATCGTGCCGAGGCCTCCAGAGGTCATCCAGCGATTGGGTTCTTCGAAGCGATAGTGCTGCGCCGCCCACATCTGGTGTTGTCCAACTTCGGTGGTGATGAAGGTCTTGCGCTGGCGCGTCAGCTGATACAGACGTTCGACCGCGTACTGCGGTTTGATGGTGTCAATCGAAGCCTGATAGGACAGTGATTTGCGCGCGCGCCAGGATTCAATCAGCGTCCACCAGGCCGCCAGCGCGGTGCGATCGGCGCCGCTGCTGCGCGCCTTCCAGCCCTCAATCAGCTCCGTGAGCACCTCGGCGCAGTCGCCGACTATGGGCACTTCAACACGTACATTTTTGTTGATCGAAGAGGGGTCGATGTCGACATGGATCTTCTTCGAACCCGGAGAAAACAGGTCCAGGCGTCCGGTGACACGATCATCGAAGCGCGCGCCGATATTGATCATCACGTCGCAGCGGTTCATGCTCAGATTCGCTTCGTAGGTGCCATGCATGCCGAGCATGCCCAACCACTTGGAATCGCTGGCCGGGAATGCACCCAGTCCCATCAGTGTCGAAGTAATCGGGAAGCCGGTCAGTGCCACCAGTTCGCGCAGCAAAGTGGATGCGCGCGTGCCGGAGTTGATCACGCCGCCGCCGGTGTAGAACACTGGGCGTTTGGCATTGACCATCAGCTCCACTGCCTGTGCGATGCGCGCCGGATCGCCTTGGGTGCGCGGCCGGTAGGTGCGATGCAGGATGTTGGACGGACCGACATATTCGCCCAGCTTGAACTGCACGTCCTTGGGGATATCGACTACGACCGGGCCGGGTCTGCCGGTGGTGGCGATATAGAACGCATCGTGCAGCACGCGTGCCAGATCGGCCACGTCCTTGACCAGAAAGTTGTGCTTGGTGCAGGCGCGGGTGATGCCCACCGTGTCGCATTCCTGGAACGCGTCGGTACCAATGAGATGCGTCGGCACCTGCCCGGTGATGCAGACCAGAGGGATCGAGTCCATCATCGCGTCGGTGAGTCCGGTGACGGCATTGGTGGCGCCCGGACCTGAGGTGACCAGCAGCACGCCGGCTTTGCCGGTAGACCGCGCGTAGCCTTCGGCCGCGTGCGCCGCGCCCTGCTCGTGGCGTACCAGCACGTGCTCAATATCGTCCTGCTGGAACAATGCGTCGTAAATCGGCAGTACCGCGCCGCCGGGATAGCCAAAGATGTGGCGAACGCCTTGGTCGTGCAGAGCGCGCACCACAATTTGGGCACCGGTCATTTGCTTGTCAGACATGGGTCTCTCACTGGTCGCACGCCCGCTCGGGCTGGTATCCGCACAAAATGGCCGTCGGGCGTGCGCGAACTGCAACGCTGGCGGGCTCTTGTCTATACCAGCAGTTCTTGGGATAGGGAATCTAAATCCCCACCCTGAACATTGCAGCGAAAAGCCAACAACGTTGGCCTCATCCCCGTGCGCGAAACTCGGACATAGGGCCGCGTACAGCGGAGTTTTCCCGGTCGCGGTCGGCGCGCGCCGCAGCATCGGGTTGCGGGCCTTGCATTCAATCGCCGCCCGGCGCTGCCCGCAAATAGCCCTTCCGCCTTGAAAAAGCCGGCGCCGCACGCATCTGCAGACTTCTGTAAGCAACCGACGCGACCATGTCCGAACTCACGCCACGCCAAATTGTCCAGGAACTGGACAAACACATTATCGGCCAGGACCAGGCCAAGCGCGCCGTGGCCATCGCCTTGCGTAACCGCTGGCGGCGCATGCAGCTCGATCCTGAGATGCGCAACGAAGTCACGCCCAAAAACATTCTGATGATTGGGCCGACCGGCGTTGGCAAGACCGAAATCGCGCGGCGCCTGGCGCAGTTGGCGAACGCCCCGTTCGTGAAAGTCGAGGCGACCAAGTTCACTGAAGTGGGCTATGTCGGCAAGGACGTCGAAACCATCGTCCGCGATCTGATGGACCATGCCGTCAAGCGGGTGCGTGAACAGGCCAAGCTGCGCGTGCGCACCCAGGCTGAGGCCAATGCCGAGGAACGCGTGCTGGATGCGCTCTTGCCGCGCACACAGGGCGTGCGCGTGTGGGGCGAAGAGCCCAAACTGAGCGATGAGGATTCGCGCACGCGCGAGAAGTTTCGCGTGATGCTGCGCGAGGGCAAGCTCGACGAGCGTGAGATTGAGCTGGACTTCTCGCTCAACACCGGCGTCGAGATCATGGCGCCTCCGGGCATGGAAGAAATGAGCCAACAGCTCAAGCAGATGTTTTCCTCGCTGGGCGGGCAGAAGTCGCAGAAGCGCAAGTTGACTGTGAAACAGGCGTTGCCGCAGCTGCTGGAAGACGAAGCCGGCAAACTGCTGAACGAGGACGAGGTGCGTGCTGAGGCGTTGGAGGCCGCGGAGCAACGTGGCATTGTGTTCATCGACGAGATCGACAAGGTCTGCCAGCGCTCGGACTGGGGCGGCGCGGGCGTCTCGCGCGAAGGCGTGCAGCGCGACCTTTTGCCGCTGGTGGAAGGATCGACGGTGAGCACCCGACACGGCCCGGTGAAAACCGATCATGTGCTTTTCATTGCCTCCGGCGCCTTCCATGTCGCCAAGCCCAGCGATCTGATTCCTGAATTGCAGGGTCGCTTTCCGATTCGCGTCGAATTGCAGGCGCTCAATGTCGAGGACTTCAAGCGCATCCTGGCCGAGCCTCAAGCAGCGCTGACCAAACAATATGCCGCGTTGCTGCGCACCGAAGGCGTGAACATTCGTTTCGATACCTCGGGCATCGAACGGTTGGCTGAGATCGCCTGTGCCTTGAACGAGTCGCAGGAAAATATCGGCGCGCGTCGATTGAGCACGGTGCTTGAGCGTCTGCTTGAGAAGGTTTCCTTCGACGCCGACGAACGAGGCGGCGAGGAACTGCTGATCAATCGCGCCCAGGTCGATCTGGAGTTGGGCGAAGTGGCCGGCAATCCAGACCTGTCTCGGTACATTCTTTGATCCTGGCCTACGTGGCGCGTCATCACAGATCAAGTGCGAGCAGCCCAGGAACGCGCCGCACCAGATTCGAATGCACGCTCCAGCTAGCCCCGCTAAACTGCGCACATGAACAAGATTGTTGAACTACGCCCAAGGTCTGTACCCGCCCGCCTCCGCGAGGCGATGCGCGCACGCACGCTGGTGCGGGTCTGGCGTGAACAGATGGAGCCGGGCAGCTTCACCGGCTATGTCGCTGCTGTTGGCAAGGAGCGATTCCTGCTGTGGGTGCTGGGTGACTACATCGGCTTCGATGGTTACTTCGTGCTGCGTTATCGCGATGTCACGCGCCTGGAAGCCCCGGATCAACACGCCAGTTTCCTGGAACGCGCGATCGCGCTGCGCAAACTCGAGCCGCAGCTGCTGGCCGAATTTCCGTTGGACGATTTTCGTGAAGCGCTGACCTATGCCTCCAGCCAGGCCCCGGTCATCAGCGTCTACGTGGATACCGAGGCCGAGAGCGAGGTGTGTTACATCGGCAAGCTGCTCGGTTTCGACAACGATGGATTCAACCTGCAGGAAATCTCCCCGCACGCAGAGTGGCTGCGCGAATCATCTGCGTTCGGTCTGGAAGAAGTTTCGGCGATCAGCATGCAGGAGCCCTATGCACTGGCCCTGTGTGAAGTGGCCGGAACTGCGCCCGCGCTTGAAGACATCAGTGCCATCGAACCCGGCATCAAGCAGTAGCTGCGCATGACTTCGCCCTGGCCGGTTGACATCAAACTGCATCGCGTCTCGCGCGTGCTGGAAGTTCGCTTCGACAGCGAAGAAACCTTCCGCTTCAGCGCGGAGTTCCTGCGCGTGCATTCGCCCAGCGCCGAAGTAAAAGGGCATGGGCCGGGACAGGAAGTGCTGCAGCTTGGCAAGGAAGGCGTAAACATCGACGCCATCAATCCGGTTGGCAATTATGCCGTGCAGATCAGCTTTGATGATGGGCACAACACCGGCCTCTATTCCTGGGCAACGCTTTACGATTTTGGCAAGCATCAGGGCGAGTATTGGCAAAAGTATCTGGACTTGCTGGCCAGGGCCGGACATGTAAGAAATGTTGGAGCCACTGAGGGCGCGGCCCCCAGCCGCGGATAACGATGTTGGCGCAATGCCTGCACGCAGCCGCAAGCCGCTGCCACGGATCGTCTACAATGCGCGCCAATCCCCCTCGGCAACGCGCATGACTTCCCCTGATCCCGGCGACGTCGATTTCGGTTTTCGCAAAGTCGCGCCGGGCGAGAAAACGCGTCTGGTGGGCGAAGTGTTTTCGTCGGTCGCTGGCAAGTACGACCTGATGAACGACCTGATGAGTTTCGGTGTTCACCGGCTGTGGAAGCGTCACTTTGTTGCCACCAGCGGCGTTCGCCTCGGCGATCGCGTGCTCGATCTGGCCGGCGGTACCGGCGACATTGCGGCGCTGATGGTCGATCGTGTTGGACGTGACGGCGAAGTCGTTATCGGAGACATCAATGCCGAAATGCTCGGCGTCGGCCGCGACCGACTCACCGATCGCGGCGTGGTCGGGCAAGTGCGCTATGTTCGCCTTGATGCCGAGTCACTGCCGTTTCCGGATCAGCATTTCCATGCCATCACCATCGCCTTCGGCTTGCGCAATGTGACCGACAAGTCCGCCGCGCTGCGCGAGATGTATCGAGTGCTGAAACCCGGCGGCAAGGCCATGGTGCTGGAGTTTTCCGAAGTCTGTGAACCGCTGCTCAAGCCGTTCTATGACTTGCACAGTTTCGAAATTCTGCCACGTCTGGGCAAGCTGTTCGCTGGCGATGCCGGCAGCTATCGCTATCTGGCCGAGTCGATCCGCAAGCACCCGAACCAGGAAGCGCTGCGTCGTCTGATGCTTGACGCCGGGTTCGACCGCGTCGACTTCCGCAATCTCAGCGCTGGTATTGTCGCCATCCATACCGGCGTCAAGGCCTGATTCGCCGCGCAACCTTGCCGTTGGGCATTCGTTGAATGCGTCTGCAGCGTTACACTCGGTGGCTACAACTGGACGGGAGGTAGCGCATGCGGTGGCTTTCGGTGTTGCTCGCAATGCTTTGGTTGGGCCTGTCGGCCCCGGCTGTCGCCGAAATTTCGCGCGACGAACACAGCTTCGCCCATCTCGATGAGGTGCGCATTCGCCATGTTTTTCTCGATCTGGACGTAGACTTCGAGCGCAAGCGCCTCAGCGGATTTGCCGAATTGCAGCTGGACTGGCACAAACCGGCAGCGCGCACGTTGGATCTGGACACGCGTGAACTGACGATTGAGCGTGTGCTCGCGTCCGATGGTCAGGGGCACTGGAAACAGGCGCCATTCGCGCTCGCGCCAAAGCATCCTGCGTTTGGTCGCCAGTTGACGATTCGATTGTCGCAGCAGGCGCCCAAGGTTCGTGTTTACTACCATACTTCGCCGCGCGCCTCGGGCCTGCAATGGCTTGAGCCGGTGCAGACGCTGGGCAAGAAATTGCCATTCATGTTTTCCCAGGCGCAGGCCATTCATGCGCGTAGTTTTGTTCCGTTGCAGGATACGCCCGCCGTACGTTTTACCTACGATGCACGCATCACCGCGCCCGCCGGCATTCGTGTGGTGATGAGCGCCAACAACGACCCGGCCGCAACCGGGCAGGGCGGCTATCGATTCAATATGCCGCAGGCGATTCCGTCGTATCTGCTCGCCATTGCCGCGGGCGACCTGGCCTACAAAGCGATGGGTCCGCGCAGCGGTGTCTACACCGAGCCCGGTCGACTTGATGCTGCCGCCAAGGAATTTGAAGACACCGAAACAATGATCGATGCCACAGAAAAACTCTATGGCCCGTATCGTTGGGGTCGTTACGACCTGTTGATTCTGCCGCCTTCATTTCCGTTTGGCGGCATGGAGAATCCGCGCCTGTCGTTCATCACGCCGACGGTCATTGCCGGCGACAAATCCTTGACCAGTTTGATCGCACACGAGCTCGCTCATTCCTGGTCAGGCAATCTGGTCACCAACGCCAGTTGGCGCGATCTGTGGTTGAATGAGAGCTTCACCAGTTATGTCGAGAACCGTATCGTTGAAGCGGTGTACGGCGTAGAGCAGGCGCGCGCGCAGCAGGTTGTTGGTCAGCACGAGCTGCTGGAAGAAATAAAAGCACTGCCTGAGATCGACCAGCATCTGGTACTGACGCTCGCAGGCCGAGACCCGGATGATGCTTTTTCGGGTGTGCCCTATACCAAGGGCGAATGGATGCTGCGCATGCTGGAGCAGCGTTTTGGGCGCGAGAAATTTGATGCGGTGATTCGCGACTGGTTTGACGGGCATGCATTCCAGAGTGTCGGCACGGACGAGTTCCTCGCCTTCTTCGGCAAGCGGCTGTTCGATCAAGCCGGTGCCGCGATGACGCGTGCCGAAGTCGACGAGTGGCTGTACCGGCCGGGCATCCCGACGCATGCGCAGCCATCACAGTCGCCGCTGCTGGAACGTATCGATGCGGCGCTCAAGGCGTTCATTGCCGGTGGCGACGCGGCGACGCTCAATGCCAAGGTCTGGACGACGGGCGAATGGTTGCATTTCCTCAATGGCCTGCCGGATGATCTCAAGGCAGAAAAACTCGCCGAACTCGACGCGCAATACAAACTTACCGGCACCGGCAACGGCGAAATCGCCTTCCGCTTTTATCTGGCCGGTATCCGCGCCGACTACGCGCCCATGCGCGCTGCGCTCAAGGCGCACCTGATTGGCATCGGTCGACGCAAACTGATGGTGCCACTATGGACCGAATTGGCCAAGACAGCCGGAAACAAGTCGTGGGCACTCGAGGTCTATGCGGTGGCGCGACCGGGCTACCACCCGATCGCGCAGGGCACAGTAGACGCAATTCTCGGCTATCGGCCACGTTGACTGCGCGCTGCACGCGGCGCACGCCCACTCGCCACGGCAGTGGGGTGTGCCTGGCGGCGAAGAGCGGAACCCGCGTTCTTCCATTGGTGCTTACCGGTTGCAGCAGCGGAAGCAGACGTGAAACACTGCCCGCATGAACGCCCCCAACAAGCGTTGCCGTGCCCTCCGCTGGTTCGTCGGCGTGGTGTGCGCGGCGATTGTCGGTGTCGTCGCGGTCTATTGGTTATTTCCGGGCTGGATGCTTGACGGCTACTTCGCCGCCCAGCGTGTCTACGCCGGAATGCACGTCGCCAGCGTTCCTGTGCGAGGGGTCGCGTGGCGCTATACCGAGGGCGGCACAGGTGAGCCTGTGCTGCTGCTGCATGGCATGGCCGGCAGCAAGGAAAATTGGTTGTTGCTGGCGCCGCATCTGACCGACGGCTACCGACTGATCGCCCCGGATCAAGCAGGATTCGGCGAAAGCGCCGAAGCGTTGGATAACGATTACCGCATCAGCGCGCAGGTCGAGCGTCTGCGCGAATTCGCCGATGCAATGAAGTTGAGCCGGTTTCACCTCGTCGGCCATTCCATGGGCGGGCACGCGGCTGGTGTATTTGCAGCACGCTATCCAGAACGCGTGCAAACGCTGACGCTGATGAATGCGGCAGGCGTTCCGTTCACGCCAAATGCATTTCAGGCACTCCTGGAGCGCGGCGAGAATCCTTTCGCCACCGAGTCAGTGGAGAAGTTTGACGCGTTCATGCGGATGACATTCGAGCATCCACCATTCGCGCCGCGTCGTCTGCGTTTCGCCTATGCCGAGCGTAATGCTGCGCGCGCCTGGTTGTGGAACGGAATCGTCCGCCGCGTCACCAGTATCAAGTCACGCTACTTCCTGCAATCCAAATTGTCGGAGATTTCCGCGCCAACGCTTGTGCTTTGGTGCGACCGCGACCAGCTACTGGACGTCAGTTCGGTAGAGGCATTCCGCGTCGGGTTGCCACTGGCCCGTATTGAGATACTGAAAGGGTGCGGGCACATGCCGATGATGGAACAGCCGCGCCAGACAGCCGACCTGTTGCGCCAGCACTGGAAGCAGCAGCGGCTCTGACAGCGACACCCGGCAACGTCGCAGTGCGTGATTCAGATCGAGTTCAACGCGGCGCGCGCCTGGTCGAGCCATTCGCGTTCTTTCTTCCGATAATAGGAGGGCGCTATTTTTTCGCGATCCAGCATCGCCTGAAACACGCGTCGCGCGTCGCTGGCCTGGCCATCGCGCATCAGCAATAATGCGTAGCGGCAGCGCGCCTCCTCACCGGGGAAGGCGGTCTCCAGCACGGCATATTCTTCGAGCGCTTTGGCAGTCTCACCCACTTGCTCCAGAGAGCGAGCGTAGAGCAAATGCCCATCCGCTGATCGATAGTTGGGATTGGCAGCGATGAGTTTTTCCAGCGTTTGTCGGCACTCGGCAAATTGCCCGAGCTCAGCCTGAGCACTGGCCAGGCCAAGCATGAAGTTGGCCTCGTTGGCGTATACGCCGGTCAGGCAGCGTTGATACAGAAACGCTGCGCTGTCGAAATCGCCGAGCTTCATGCATTCTTCGGCCAAGCGCTTGCGGTTCTCCAAGGTGTCCGCGACCTGCAGCTCGGCTTCAATGCGGCGCCGATTCTTTTCAGGGTTGAATTTTTCACCGATGGTACGCAGCGCACGCCGGGCCGTCGGGTCGTTGCGCAGCCCAGGCAACACTTCGGCCACAAGGTAGGCCACTCCGCCGATCCAGGGCAGCATCACGATGATCATGATCCAGTACAACTGGCGCCCGGTTTTGGCGACGTGTATGGCGAGGGCGAGCTGAAATAACACTGTGGCGATGAACAGGATCGGCATATCGCTTCCATTGGTGATGGTGCAGGGTCGCCGCGCATTCGGGCGCGGGCGACGCACGTGCAACTTTCTATTTTCGGTCCGACTTGCTGGCATCACGAGTTGCCTTGAACTCGCTGCCCTCTTTCCATTCTGGCCAACTCGATCCGCTGGCGAGTTTGCGGCCAATCTCGAAGTAGACATGCACGTCTTCTACCAGCCCGGCGTAATCCCAATCCGGATTGAACTCATCGCCGGGCTTGTGATAACGCAGGTTGGTGTAGTCCTCGACTTGTGCGTGACCAAACGCCACGCCTTTGGTGACATGGTCCAGACCAGAGCGCGCGTGCAAAGCGGGAACGCCCTTGCGCGCGAAATTGAAATGATCTGAGCGAAAGTAGAAGCCACGTTCCGGTGTGGGTTCGTCCTTGGCCACACGGTTCTGGGTGGCCAGCACCTCGGAAAGTATGTCCTGCAAATCGTTCTGCCCGAATCCGGCGACGGCAAAGTCTTTGGTGCGACCGATGATCGGCGGCGCGTCCATATTGATCACGCCCACGATTTTCGATAGAGGCACGACGGGGTGTTCCACAAAATAGCGCGAGCCGAGCAGGCCAGACTCTTCCAGCGTTGGCAGCATCACCACGATCGAGCGTTCGGGTTTGGGTTGCAGGGCAGAGAAGGCCTCGGCGATCTCCAGTGCCGCTGCCAACCCGCCGCCATTGTCGATGGCACCGTTGAATATGTGGTCCTTACCGTCATCAAGATCGGTGTCGTTGCCCAGGTGATCCCAATGGCCCGTGTAAAAAACGCTCTCGTCCGGCCGGCTGCTACCTGGCAGGATAGCGACGACGTTGTTGGAATAGGACGAAGTGATTTCGGTGGCAAGCTTGACGCTCATGCCGGCATTGAGCGGCACCGGTTTGAAGCCACGCGCATCGGCGGCCATGCGCAACGATTCGAAGTCCTTGCCGGCGGCGGCGAATAGTGCTTTTGCAGCGTCCATCGAGATCCAGCCTTGAACCTTGAGCTTGGGACTCGCATCTTCGGATGTCGGCAAATCGTGCTGCACGCCGCCCCAGGAATTGGCCACAACGTCCCAGCCGTAGCCGGCAGGCTCTTTGTCGTGCACGATAAGTACCGCGGCTGCGCCCTGACGCGCGGCCTCTTCGAATTTGTACGTCCAGCGACCGTAATAAGTCATCGCCTTGCCTTTGAACAGCTCCGCGTCGTTGCGTAGGAAGCCCGGATCATTGACCAACACAACCAGCGTCTTGCCTTTGACGTCGATACCTTCGAAATCGTTCCATTGCTGCTCGGGCGCGATCACGCCATAGCCAAGGAAGACCAGCTCGCTGTCCACGATATCGACCAGGCGTTCACCGCTCTGCGTGCCGAGGACCATATCCTTGCCCATCGCCAGCGACTGCGTTTGCTGGCCGATTTTAAAATTCAACGTGGTTGCTGGATCGACCTTGGTCGACACCATCGGCACGCGCTGGGTATAGGTCGCGCCTTCGCAGGGATAGGTCGGACAGGGTTTGCCATCGGGCACGGCAGGCAAAAAACCGGCGCGCGACAATTCTGTTTCGAGGTAGGCCAAAGTCAATCGTTCACCCAGCGTGCCGGGGTCGCGCCCTTCGAACTCATCCGATGACAATCGCTGAATGTGTCGCGCCAAGTCTTCGGCGCGTATCGCTGGCCTGAACTGATGTGGTGCACGCAAATCGACTTTCAATTCCTGGTAGCCGGCAGTCGCAACTTGGGACGCGACAATTGGTTCGGGAGCCGCTCCATCGCCACAAGCCGCAAGCAACGAGGTGGCGAACAAAATGAAGGACAAGCGCATGCGGAGTCTCCCAATGGTTCAAAGCGGGCATGATAGGTCATGCGCCGCGATGATCACACCAGATGATGCCAGCGCCCCCACTGGATTGCGCCAAGCCTCAGGACACGAAAGGTTTGCTGTCCCCCTGCGCCTTTGCTGCGGCGACCATTTGCTTGCGCGTCCGGGCACGTCGATTGCGACGTCGTATGCGCTCAGTTGTGCTCAGCAGCAGCAACACGACCAGCACGGCGGCCAATAGCACACTGACGTCGTAAGCATAGGCTGACGGCTCGCCACCCACGGCCAGCACTTCACCCAATGCTGCCGTAGCATTGACTGAGGCGCAGGCGACAACGAAGAATGCGTTCACGGCAGTTTCCCTGTGTCAGAGGATGCAGCATTTGACGCCGTGCGGCGGCACCGCCGCCGCGCACACTCATTCCTGATCGCCGGTCCGTGTCGCTCGCCGGGACAGTGCTTCGCGCAGCTTCACGCTATGCGCACTGTCATCCGCGAGCGACTGGGTCAGGCCGTTCAGATCACCGCCGCTGATACCGACTTCTTTCATCAGCGATTCGATCAATGGCGCCTGGGCGCGATAGCGCAGGGCGCTGGACACCACTTGGTCGGCAAGGTTGCCGCTTCCCGATGCCGCGCCTTGGTCGCCACTGCTGTGATTGCCGCCGCTATTGAGGCCTTCGATCTGCACAATCTTGATGCCATCGATTGCTTCCATTGGCTTGACACTCTCGCGAATGATGTCGGGCAAATGGCGCAGCACGGCGAGCTTGATCTGCAGGGCGATTTGATCGACCGACAACATGTTCGCCGCCTCGTTGAGCAGGCGCTGACCTTCGGCATCGACGGTGTAGCGCTTTTCAGCAGCATCGGCGCGCAGTTTTTCGGAATCGGAGTCGGCCTGTGCCTCAATGCGGCGCTGATCCGCGTTTGCGTTTGCCAGCGTGCGAATCGCGGCCGCTTTGTCTTCTGCCGCATTCTTCTCGGCCTGAGCGGCGATGGTCACACCAATCATTTCGCGTTCCGCTTGGCGTGAGGCCTCGACCAGCTCAATCTTCTTTTGACGTTCGGCGCGTTCCACCTCACGCACGGTGTCAACTTGTTCGGCGGCGCGCACTGCTGCCGCGCGTGCCTCGTCGGCCTGGGTCTGCGCCACGGACTGGGCCCGCGACTTCTCCGCGATCGCGATGGCGCGATCCTGCTCGGCGAGCTGCACGGATTTCTGCTGATCGATCTGCGCGGTCTCGATTGATTTCGCCTTGACGATTTCGCGCTCTTTCAGCTGCTGGTCCATCGCGATGCGCTGATCCTGCACCAGGCGATCGGAAGTGAGACGCGATTGGTCGATCTGCTGCTGCGCGGCGATCTTGGCCTGTTCGGCATCGCGTGCTTTCTCCGCCTGCTGCACGGCGATCTCCGCATTCTGCGTGGCGCGACGAATATCTATCTCGCGCTGTTGCTGAAGCTTGGAGAATTCTTCCTCGCGTGCGATGGCCATTTTCTCCTGCGCAGCGATCAAATTCTTTTGCTGGATCGCCACTTCGGTGTCCTGCTGGATTTCGTTGCGTTTTTTGCGACGGAGTTCGATCGCTTCGGTCAGCTTGGTCAAGCCTTCGGCATCGAAGGTGTTGTCCGGGTTGAAGTATTCCTTACCGGTCTGATCGAGCCCGGTCAGCGACACTGCTTCCAGTTCCAGGCCATTCTTGAGCAGATCTTCCGACACCGCCTGCTGCACCTTTTGCACAAACAGAGTGCGTTGCTCGTGCAGCTCTTCCATGCCCATCTCGGCGGCGACAGAACGCAGCGCGTCGACAAATTTACCCTCGACCAGCTCCTTTAGCTCTTCCGGCGCAAGGGTTTTGCGGCCGAGTGTTTGCGCCGCATTGGCAATCGATTCCTCGGTCGGCTGGACACGAACGTAAAACTCAGCAGTGACATCCACGCGCATGCGGTCACGCGTGATCAACGCCTGTTCAGCGGAACGGTTCACGTCCAGCTTGAGCGTGTTCATGTTGACCGGGATGACTTCATGGATCACCGGCAACACCAGGCTGCCACCGTTCAGGATGACCTTCTGGCCACCAAATCCGGTGCGCACAAAACTCAGCTCCTTGGAGGCGCGCGTGTACATGCGTGCAAACATCTTGCCGACGAAAATCAGCACGAACAGCGCGACCAACGCGATTCCGAAGACCACGGCGGGACCCATCAATTGCTCGATCATGTGCTACTCCCAAAGATTGAATGCAAGGTTGGCTATTTATTTTCGAGCGCCGGCGGATCTTGGATCGAAGGAATGTCGGCCCGCACGGCGCGATAGCGCGCGCCGTCCTTTGCCATCAGCAGAACCTCTTCACCCTGCTCGAACACGTCCAGGTCGTGCATTGGCTCGACCATCAGGTAATGCGTAGTGCGAAACTCGTCGCGCAGCTTGGCCTGAGCCGGCGCGCCGCCGCGCGCAGTGCCGATCACGATCACCGCAATACGACCGATCAGTGCCTGCTGCGAGAGCACCTGGGTCTCATCGCGCGGCAGCAGATCACCGAGCAGCGATGCCGCAACGCGGACAAAGGGCATCGACAGCAGGAACATCAGAACCGCGGCCAGTAGCCCCGGCAAAAGCCCAATGCCAAAGGACACCAGCGCCATTTGCATGAGCAGTCCGCAGACGCCAAATATGCCCAGAAATATGCCGACCAACATAAAAACCGGAACCTTTCCTGCACGCAGCCAGCCCAGCAGCTTGGCGGGCAACGAATGCGTGGCGGCCGGTTGGCCATCGGCGTCAAGCTCCAGATCTGGCACCAGGGTGTCTAGATACTCGGTCAGCCCGCCGCCGAAACCGAGTTCCACCAGCACCAACAGTGCGAGCAGAGCCAGCGCCACGGTAAAAGCCAGATTCTGTGTAGCGAAAAGAAATTCCATCGTCATGCCTCGTCAAGTCGTGCTAATCATTCCAGGGCGCAGTACTACGACGCTTGGGATGTCTTGCGGCTTTGCTCCAGTACGAGTTTCGCCAACTCAAGCGTTCCGCCCATGTGCGTGGCAACCACGTGGGGGTCGTAACACGGCGCTTTGCTGGTAACTGCCAGTCGCAGCATGGCATCGGTAAATCGGAAAATACGGTGTGCAACGCCAGCTTCGAATTCAACCAATTCCTTGGCATCTGCTTTGCCCGGCTTGGCGCCTGGACCGGCGATCAAAAAGGCGACGACATCGGGTAGCCAGTAAAGCGTGTCAGCAATCATTTCAGAGCGCTGGCGGGTGACCAGCTCGCGCGCGCGAAGCGTTTGAGCGACCGGTTCGAGCAGTTCGCGCACCAGCCCGAGGGCGCCTTCGTAGCTGTTCGTCCGATCGTGGCGCTCGCGTGCCTGGGCGATCAGCTGACGCAGTTTTTCACTGGGCGTACTGGCGCTGCTGGCACCGAGCCCGGTCAGGAAATCTGCATCCTCCTGGCTGAGCCGTACCGACATCTGAATTGTCTTGGAAGACACAAGATCCCGTATGAAACGTTATGTATTCAAATGTAGTTCAAAAGAACCCAAGTGTCAATGGCTGAGTGAATAAGGTTTGGCGCTGTGACGCTGTCACCAAAGCTTGCGCCGCGCCCAGCTCAGCGGTCATCGTTGGCGCTCCAAGCGGCAACGCGCCCAGCACGAGGTTCCCTTCTATGTACAAACTTTATTTTTCTGCAGGCGCTGCGAGCCTGTGTGTGCACCAGGCATTGCTGGAGCTGGGGGTCGGGCATGAGCTGATTGCCGTTGACCTCAAAGCGGGCGCGCAGAAGCAAGCCCAATACCTCGCACTCAATCCCAACGGTGTCGTTCCCACCCTGATCGTCGATGGACGCCCGCATTACGAGGCGGCTGCATTGCTGCTCCTGCTCGCCGAGCGTCATCCCGAGGGCGGGCTGGCGCCTATGCCCGGGTCGCCCGAGCGCAGCACTTATCTGCAATGGACAATGCATTTGGCGAACACGCTGCAGCCCGCATTTCGCCATTGGTTCTATCCAGACGAGATTGCAGGCGCCGAACATGCGGACCGGGTGAAGCAGGAAGCGCGGACCCGTATCGAAGCTTGCTTCAATCGAATCGACGCGCACTTGGCTGAGCATGGGCCATTGATGCTCGGAAGCAAATTTAGTGTGCTTGATCTCTACGCGGTCATGCTGATGCGGTGGTCGCGCAATATGCCGGTGCCGGCCACTGAGTGGGCAGCATGCCGTGCGCTGGTCGAGCGGGTTAAGGCGCGACCGAGCTGGAGCAGAGTAAACGCAGAGGAAGGATTGACCGAGTGGGTTTGATATCGATCTCCGGCACCAACAAAAAGGCTGCGCCCGACGCGGCACAGACTTCTATGAGTCGAGGTTGAATCGGCCAAATTCCATCAACCGGCGTCACATGAACTTGCGCGGATCCAAGCGAGTTTTACCTACCAAAGACAGATTATTTCTCGATCAGATTGAGCGGGCTTCCATCGGCGAGCCGTACGGCCAAGCTTGATTCCAGCTCGACCAGAGAACGCACTCTCGGGCACAGCAGCTTGGCACGGCGCTCGATCTCTTTTGCCTTGCCTTCGATACGGTTCTCGATCTCGGCTTCCAGGCGCTCGGCCCTTGCCTCTATGGCTTTGACCGCGGCCTCGTCGCCACTGAGTGCTGCGGCGATGGCCCGCGGCACGAACTCACCCACGACCACCTTGACCAGTTCAGATGCCATAGTCTCAATCTGCGATTCGACCAGGGCCTCGAACGCCTTTTCATCGAATGGACGGTTGAGTACTGCATCGCGAATCCGCGTTTGCACGATGGCGCGGGTTTTTTCCATACTGCGCACCATTTCAGCTTGACGGCTGCTGTCCTCAATGAGCGCGCGGCTGACTTCGCTCAATGCGTCGAATGCGATGTCGATGCCGTCGCTGGCAATCACCACGGCCTCAGCGGTGATGCCACGAATCTCGCTCTCGATATTGCTGATTGCCCTGCGATCGTGCGCATTGAGCACTACTTCGCGACCATCGATATACAGGTGCCCCCGGCTCAGGCGCACATGATTCGGCGCGGCGAGTTTGCTGCTGAACGCGATGCCCTCGCCGTTCAGATCGAGCGAGTAACTACTCGCGATATCGCAATCTTCGTGCTCTGCGAATGCCGGCATTGTGACGGTCAACGCGGCAAGCGTCATGAAGATTCGTGGGATCAACTGCATGGTGATGCACTCCTGCTGGGGATGCACCGATAGATGCACAGTTCAGGATAGGGGTTTAAGCGGATCATTGGCCATTCCTTAAGGAACCTCTGAACAAGTCCGGAGCCGCGATAGCCCCATGAGTCAGGGGGCGAAAAACCGCAGGTTTGACCAGCTCCGCTGTTGAGAGCGACCAGCTCCGCTGTTGAGCGCGGGGGTTTGGCAAGCAATAAGCAGTGTGGCGAAGACGAAGTGGTGACCTATTCAGACCTTCTTTGAGTCATGGAGCGCCCGAACTCAGCTTGTACCGGTGCCGAGCCAAGTTTCCAGGCGGTCCAGCCAAAACCAACGGCAAAGACGGCAGCAAACACCGCGCCGCTGATCTGCGCCGTCCAGTAGTTGGCCTCGACCATCTTGATCGTCCATTCTGGCAGGCCCTGCCAATAGAAGCGGAAGTTGTGCAGGAACACAGCGTGCAACCAAATACCGATCAAGTTGCTGACTGCACCGAACCAGAACATGCCGACGCTGCACCACAACGCCCAGCGCTGACGTTGCAGCATGCCAAAGCCCGCGGCAATGGTCAGCAACGACAAGCCCATCATCAGCGCTGAGAAGTGCAGCAGGTGTGAGAATACAAACGCGAGCCAGTCCGGCATCGCCCCCAGCTCGGAAGATTCGTGCATCACCTGTACAACGTCTTCGTCCAACACAATGAGGCCCAAGAGACCCTGCAGCAAACTCATGCAAGCTGCGATGGCACCGATGATGATCATTGACCACGCAGTCATGCGAACGTAACCCCAGGCCACCGAACCGCTGCGCACAGTGGTGGTGTTCATTCAGGGCGAGACACGGTCGCAGCAGCGGCAGATTGCACAGGTCGGTGCTCGAGCGCGATGCCGCGGCAACAGCCAATCTTGTTCAAAGCAGCTGCCAGGCTAGCTCGCGCTGTGCATCCAGCACATCGGTTCCGGTAAAGCTGGCAGCGCTTTGAGTGCTGAATCGCTCGCGCAACAGCCTCGACAGTTCGCGCACCTTCTCAGCATTGGCCGCCTTGCCCGGTGCATAAACGCGGGCGCCAAGTTCTGAGCAGAATCGATGCAGTTCGAAGAAGTAGCGCTCTTGCCCGCTGCTCAGGAAACTCAGCATCGGGGCACCGGATTCGACGTGGTCCAGCGAGCGACCGCTGCGCATTTCCCGCTCGCCGGCAAGGCGAGCGGCGCTGTCACATAGATCAACAAAACTCTCGCCGACGTTCGCGGTGTCCAGATCCGAAGCGATCAAGGCCAGGTCCAGGGCACGACGCAGGCTCGGCTCCTGCCGCCACGACGGATTGATCTTCTCGACCTCGCGCTCCAGGTGTGGTGCCAGAGGTCCACCGGTGTGAATGACTTCGGCGGTGTTGTAGCGCTTGCGGTCAATAGGAGCCGGTCGTGCGTCGAATGTGCTGCCGGCGATCATGATTTCCAGCGCCAGATAGAGATCGTGGTCGCGCTGTCGATCGAACTCGCAGCGATCCAGGATGCGGTGGGTTTCGGCAATGCTGGCCGCTTCGTTGCTGCCAATCGGATGGCCGGTGTCCAGGCTCTCGCGCTGGCGCAGGTCATGGCACGAAGCGAACAGTGACAGCGCAATCCAATCTTCTCCGCGCAACGAATTCACACCAAGCTCGGCCATCATGCGGCCGATGCGCCGGTCCAGCAATTCCAGTGCATGCGATTCATTGTGATAGTGGTGGAAATCGCGGCCGAAACGCCCATGCCTCAGTGCGAGCCGACACAGGCTCAGGCACAGCGCTTCTTCCACTTTGTCCCATTGAGCGGCAATCTCGTCGCCACAGCTTTCGACGAGCAAGGCGCGGCGCTGTGCGAACAGCGCCAGAATGTCGGCACGCCGCGACTCGATCTCGCGTCGGGCCTGGTCGGGGTCGGCGAGCTGCAGTTCCACCGTGTCTGGCGGAAAGTTCTGATCTAGACCACTGATCACTGAATTTGGGCGAAGCCCAGCTCCTGGTGCGTTCAGTGCAGTATAGGCAAGCTCGGGCCCGTGTGGAAACGATCGCATCGTGTGGCTGTGAAGTGGGGCAGCAGCGCGAGGTTGACCAGCGCGCGCAAAGTTGACGAATCCATAGAAAACCAAGAGCGGCACAAGCTCAGCCTGTCCAATCCAGCGCATCAACCGCTACCGCGGGGCACTCAGTCGCGTTCGACCAAGGATTCCGCCAGGCGCTTGCCGACCATGGTTCACAGCATTCCGCGTTCGGCCAAGGATATCGGGCGGCCGTGGCCGACAATCAGGTGATCAAGCACGCGCACTCCGATCAGCGCAAGGGTCTCGACGATGCGTGTCGTCAACAAGCGGTCGGCCTGACTCGGTTCAGCCAGGCCTGAAGGATGGTTGTGCGCCAGGATCACCGCTGCGGCATTGTGTGCCAGCGCGCGCCGCACAATTTCTCGCGGATGTACCTCGGTGCTGCTGATGCTGCCGCGAAACAGCTCTTCAAATGCCAGCAAGCGGTACTGGGCATCAAGAAACGCGACGGCGAACACTTCGTTCGGATACTGGCGCAGTTTCAGGGCAATGAATTCGCCAGCCCGGACGGGATCGCTGAAAACCGACTCGTACTGCAGTCGAGACTCCAGGTAACGCCTGCTAAGCTCCAACGCGGCCAGTAATTGACAGGTCTTGGCCGGTCCTAGCCCGCGCGCCCGCAACAGTGCGGGTGGATCCATGCTCATCAGTCCGGCCAGACCCTGGTGGGTGTTCAGCAATTGTTGGGCCAATTCAATCACGTTGCTTCCGCGAACCCCCGTGCGCAGGAACAAGGCGAGCAGTTCGGCGTCCGAAAGCGCAGCCGGGCCCAAGCTCAATAATCGCTCGCGCGGACGCTGACGCGCAGGCATTTCTGTGATTCGCATGGGTAAGGACTCGATCGGGCGTTATCGACGGGGACGCACAAAATATCGCCTTCGTCGCGCATCCGCAGCCGGAATCTTCCTCTAGTATCGCTAAGATATTTCCCAGTCACAGGGAAATGCAAACACGTGAGCGACGACTTGGACAATCAACCCTTGCACAACCATAGCTTGGATGACCGCAGCTTGGACAGCAAACGTGTGCTGTTGGGCGTGACCGGTGGGATTGCCGCTTACAAGGCTTGTGAGCTGACCCGCCAGCTAATCGCACTGGGCGCCGAAGTGCAGGTGGTGATGACGCAGTCGGCTCAGCAATTTGTTACACCGCTGAGTTTTCAGGCGCTGTCCGGTCGACCCGCGCGTACTGACTTGTTTGATAGCGCGGCCGAGGCGGCAATGGGGCATATCGAACTCGCGCGCTGGGCCGAACTGGTAGTGATAGCACCTGCCAGCGCCGATTTCATGGCGCGTTTGGCGCACGGGCTGGCGCCGGATCTATTGACAACGTTGTGCTTGGCGAGCGCGGCGCCCCTGCTGCTTGCCCCCGCGATGAACCGGTTGATGTGGGCAAATGCCGCCACGGAATTCAATTGTGCGCAGCTGCTGGATCGCGGCATTCGCCTGGTGGGACCCGCTGAAGGCGAACAGGCTTGCGGCGAAACGGGTGTCGGTCGCATGGCGGAGCCGCCGCAGATTGTGCAGTCAATCCTCTCGTTGCTGGGCGTGACGCCGGGGCCATTGGCGGGTCGGCGAGTGCTGATCAATGCTGGTCCCACCTACGAAGATATTGATCCGGCGCGCTTCATCGGCAATCGTAGTTCCGGGCGCATGGGGTTTGCGATCGCAGCGGAAGCTCAACGCTTTGGCGCGGAGACGGTGCTGATTGCCGGACCGGTTTCGCTGCCTACTCCGCATGGAGTGCGTAGAGTAGACGTGCGTAGCGCCAGCCAGATGCGCGATGCGGTGCTGAGAGAAATCGCCGGGCAGGACATCTTTATCGCCGCAGCTGCGGTCGCGGACTATCGGCCGGCGGCTCCGCAGTCGATTAAGATCAAGCGATCGGCGGCGTCGATGCAACTGGACCTTCTGCCCAATCCGGATATCGTCGCTGAAGTGGCGGCCTTGCCAACGCGCCCGTTCGTGGTCGGCTTCGCTGCCGAAACCAACGATCTGCTGGCCAACGCACTGGGCAAGTTGCAGCGCAAACGGCTTGACATGATTTGTGCCAATCAGGTCGGGGTTGACGGCAGTGGCTTCGAGGCTGAGTGCAATGAAGTCACCCTGGTATGGGATGGCGGTTTGTGCGCCCTGGCGCACGCCCCCAAAGCGGTGATTGCGCAACAGTTGCTGCACAAAATTTTGCAGCGCTTACCGGCGCGGGGTTGGCCTGGGTGAATCACTGTATTGATCTGCGTATCCTTGACCCCCGTTTGGGCCGTGACTTTCCGTTGCCTGCCTATGCGACCGACGCATCTGCGGGCATGGATCTGCGCGCTATGGTGGAGGCACCATTCACCTTGGACGGGGGCGCCTGTACATTGATTTCCACCGGGTTCGCCCTGCACATCGGCAACCCGGAGTTGACGGCCGTGATCCTCCCGCGATCCGGTATGGGGCACAAGCAGGGTATCGTGCTGGGTAATCTGGTTGGACTGATCGATGCCGACTATCAGGGGCCGCTGATGGTGTCCTGCTGGAACCGCTCCGCGGTCGCCTTTACCATCCAGCCGGGAGATCGCATTGCGCAACTGGTAATTTTGCCGGTGGTACGTGCCAGTTTTCGAGTTGTACAAGAATTCGCCCAGAGTGCGCGTGGTAGTGGCGGTTTTGGCCATACCGGGCGAACTTGAATCAAGGACCTTTATGCTCAGTTTCGGCAAGAAACAAACCGCGCTGGAATCGGCGATGTCAGGCAAGGCGGCAGAGCTGAATCTCGTGCAGATCGGCATGAGCGTCGGGTTGGTGGTGATGTTGGTGATTGCCGGTTTGAGTGTGTTTCAAGCGGCGATGGTCTGGCTTGAAGACCGGGCGCTTGACGCATTGCTGAGTCAACAGAAAACTGCGGTTTCCCGTATCGGTGCGCTGGTAAGCGCGGAGCAGGACAAGTTTGCTGCAGCACTTGACCATGACGGCATTCGTTCGAATCTTGCTTCCTTGGACGGTCAGGGCCGGGTGCAGGCCGAAGCTGCGCTCAAGGCGCGCCTCCCCGGATTGAACTTTGCCCAATTTTTCGCTCCAGACTTGCCGGAACTGGTGGATGCTGATCTTTCGGTCTTCGGCTATGCCAAGGCTGATGTGCTGGCGGATGCGCGCGAGAATGGCGAACGTGCGCGCGCCCAGGCGCACCATTGCGTTGCCGGCGAAGCTGATTGCCTGGCAATGGCGCAGTCCTTGCGTCAAGGCGACCAGGTGATCGCCTACGTCTACGTGTTGATGCCGCTGGACAACGTGCTCGCTGCGCTGGGCGATGGCGCATTTGGCGGCGCGATAGATCTCCGCCAGGGATCAAGCAAGGGGTCTGAGTGGACTTTGCTGCGTGTCGGCAGCGTGGTCTCCGACCAGGCTGCTGAGAACCAGTACATCGAGCCGATCCCTGAGAGTCATTTCCGGGTGGCAGCGCAACGCAGCGATCGGTTCAAGCCTGGAATGATCTTCCCGCCGCTGGATTCGCGCAGTATTGGGGGCCTGTTGTTGATTGCACTGCTGAGCAGTGGCTGTGCGTTTGCACTCGCGTTCAAACGACTGTTCCCTCAGGGAATAACGCGCAAGTCCAAGCCAGTCGACGATGAAGAGCTGTTCGCTATGGCTGCGCCGGTGCCGAAGCGCGGCAAGATTCAGGTCACGCGGGACGCGGGCGCCGATACTTCGATGACGGTGCACGAGCTGGAGTCGCCACAGGCGCCGGCTCCGCGTGCGAAGGCTTTAATGCCAGATGCCGCGGTCGCCGGAGCTATTGACCGCAGTATTTTCCGCGCGTACGACATTCGCGGCGTCGTCGGTAAAACGCTGACAGGACCGATCGCGATGCTGATTGGTCAGGCGATCGGCTCAATGGCGCGATCGCGCAACTTGTCGCAGATCTGTGTCGGGCGCGATGGTCGCTTATCCGGCTCACAAATGAGTGATGCATTGATCGCTGGTCTGCGCGCGTCCGGATGCGACGTGATCGACATCGGTATGGTGCCGACGCCAGTGCTGTATTTCGCGACGTTTCATCTGAACACCAGCAGTGGGGTTATGGTCACCGGAAGCCACAATCCGCCTGACTACAACGGATTTAAAATTGTCATAGGCGGTCAGACCTTGGCCGAGGAGTCGATTCAGGAGCTGTTTGCCCGAATTGTTGAAGGCAACTTGACCCATGGCATGGGCGGTTTGCAGTCGGTAAGCGTGACTGACGACTACCTGGAACGAATCGTCTCCGACGTCCAGACATCGCGCAAGCTCAAGGTCGTAGTCGATTGCGGCAATGGCGTCGCCGGTGGCATTGCGCCGCAGGTGTTGGAAGCGATCGGCTGCGAGGTCGAGCCTTTGTATTGCGAGGTGGATGGTACCTTTCCCAATCACCATCCCGATCCGAGTGACCCACGCAATCTCTCTGCATTGATCATGGCCGTCAAACAGTTGAACGCCGATCTGGGCCTGGCCTTCGATGGCGATGGTGATCGCCTCGGAGTAGTGACTCGTCAAGGTGAAATCATTTATCCAGATCGCGTATTGATGCTGTTCGCACAAGACGTACTGACACGCAATCCGGGCGCAGCGGTGATCTACGACGTCAAGTGCACGGGTCAGTTGGCTGAAATCATTCTGCGGGCTGGCGGTAGTCCGGTCATGTGGAAAACCGGGCACTCGCTGATCAAAGCAAAGATGCGTGAAGAAGATGCTGCTCTGGCCGGCGAGATGAGTGGGCACTTCTTTTTTGCCGAGCGATGGTACGGCTTTGACGATGCCATCTATTCCGCTGCGCGCCTGCTCGAGATTCTGGCGCTGCGCGACGAAACCCCGCAGGAAGTCTTTGACGAGTTGCCCAAAGGGGTAAGCACGCCTGAGTTGAAGATCGAGATGAAAGAAGGCGAACATTATGCGTTCATGGAAAAATTCCGCGAACGCGCCAAGTTTCCTGGTGCCCGGGTCACCACAATCGATGGCGTAAGGGCAGATTACAAGGATGGGTGGGGGCTGGTCCGCTGCTCCAACACTACGCCCTGCCTGGTGCTACGTTTCGATGCCAACAGCAAGTCAGCCATTGAACGCATTCAAGACGGCTTCCGCGCACAGCTGCACGCGGTGGACGCAAATCTTAGCCTGCCGTTTTAGCGACTCAACAACTCGCGCGAGACGGCTGAACCAGCATTCGCGTCAGTTCCAATCGCGCGGACCTGGTTCTGACGTCAGTGTCCAGCGCGTTGCGCGTCGACTTTTGACTTAAGTTCGCGATAGCGGGCCAGTTTGGCGTCGTAGTTGGCCTCTATCCGTTTCATTTCGGCTCGCCGCTCGCCGATTTGCCGATTTGTCGTGTCGATCTGTTGACGCACAATTTTGAGTTGATCCGAAGCCACCTGCGGCACGGGCTTCTTGGCGCGCTCAAAGCTCGCCGCATGCGCGAGAATCTCGGCCAGCGCTTTTTCCTGGCTTGCCAGTGACAGCTTGGTGGTGTTGACGCTGGCCAGCACGGCTTCGATCTCTTGGGTGCCGGCGCGATTGAGATCCTCTTCCGAGGTGTAGGACATCATCAGCGCGCGGTCCTGCTGCGCCTGCGCATCGGCAATCACCTTGGCCTCGGCATCGCGTTTGGCCTGTTCGCGCTCAGCCTGAATTTCTTCCGGAGTTTTCTGGCGCTCGAGCTTCTTGACCTCCAGGCCCTGATCGTTGAGCTGACTGCCGCCGCCGCCGCAGAGCTTGGGGTCAAACGATTGGCTGTAGTAAACCTTGCCCTGGTTGTCGATGCACTTGTAGATCTTGGCGAACGCGCCTGGCGATGCGAGCAACAGGCTGGCCGCCAAAAAAATTGCAGTGTGGGTACGCATGCAAAGCTCCAATGTCTGGTCAAGCGCCGGAATCGGCGACTCCATAACGATTACGATAGTCCAATAATGACGCATGATGCTGAATCAGCGTGGAATCCGCTGAGGCAAGGGTCAGCAGCTCCTGCAGACCGGCAATCGCCAGGACCGGAATGCCGAACTGCTGGTGCACTTCCTGTGCCGCTGAAAGGCTACCATCGCCGCGTTCCTGGCGGTCCAGCGCAATCAGCACACCGCAGGCTTGCGCCCCGTGCGATTCGATCAAGCGCACAGAGTCACGCACCGAAGTGCCGGCCGTGATCACATCGTCGATGATCAATACGCGCCCTCGCAACGGTGCACCGATCAAGATTCCAGTTTCGCCGTGGGTCTTGGCTTCCTTGCGATTGAAGGCCAGCGGTATGTCTCGATTGTGGTCACAGGCCAGTGCGATCGCGACCGCTGTGGCAAGCGGAATGCCCTTGTAAGCGGGCCCAAACAGCATATCGAATGCGAGTCCAGAACTCATCAAAGTCTCGGCCAAGTATCCGCCCAGCGCTGCGATGGCGCGACCGCTGTTGAATAGTCCGGCATTGAAGAAATAGGGGCTCTGGCGGCCGGACTTCAGGGTAAAATTTCCAAACCGCAGCACTTCTTGCGCGACGGCCAGCTTGAGAAATTCGTGTTGATGAGGGAGCATGCGGATTCCATCCTGATACTTTTCGCGCTTCGCGTTCAAGCCATCATAGTGGCTGCGCTTTGAAAAGTTATCCGAGACAATCGCCAATCGTTTTGCGAAAGTTCTTCGCCCATAAAAGCTGCCTTATTGGTCCAACATGCGCATTATCAGCTTCAATGCCAATGGCATTCGCTCAGCCGCCACTAAGGGCTTTTTCGATTGGTTTGATGCTCAGCAAGCCGATGTGCTGTGTTTGCAGGAAACCAAGGCTTGGCGTGAGCAATTGCAGTCGCCAGTGTTTTTCCCGGACGGTTACCACGTGCACTACCGCAGTGCGGCGACCAAGGGCTACAGTGGCGTCGCCATCTACAGTCGCAGCAAGCCCGATACCATCATCGACTCTCTGGATTGGGCGGAGATCGACAATGAAGGGCGATATATCGAAGCGCGCTTCGGGAACCTGAGTGTGGTGTCGCTGTATGTCCCGTCCGGAACTTCGGGTGACGAGCGTCAGCGGTTCAAATTTCGGATGATGGAACGTTTCGCTGCGATTCTGGAGCTGTGGTTGCAAAGCGGGCGCGATTACGTGCTTTGCGGCGATTGGAACATCGTGCACACCGAACGCGACATCCGAAATTGGAAATCAAACCAGAAAAACTCCGGTTGCCTCCCCGAGGAGCGCGCTTGGCTCGGCATGCTACTCACCGAACAGGGCTGGGTGGACAGCTATCGCACCCTTCATCCCGACGGTCAGGACTACACTTGGTGGTCACAGCGCGGCCAGGCGCGTGTCAATAATGTCGGCTGGCGTATCGACTACCAGCTGGTGACGCCTTCGCTGAAATCGAAGTTGAAGTCCTGTTCGATCCATGCCACGCCACGCTTCTCTGATCACGCGCCGTTCGTAGTGGACTACGTGCTGTAGCCGCGCAGGTTTGCGTCGCGTTACGTACCGTCGGTGGCAGATCGCACGTCGGCTTCGGCAATCGCTGATTCAACCATCCCTGAGCGCGCCATCCACCAGAAAAGCGCCACGCCTGGCAGCGCAATTACCGTGGTCAGCAGATAGAAGTTGACGTAACCCATTTCCTCAATCAGCCCACCCGCGGTAGTGCCGGTGACGAAACGACCGATGATGGACGCCGCTGCTGACAACAGCGCGAACTGGGTCGCAGTGAACGACAAATTGCACAGCGCCGAAAGGTATGCAACCACTACCACTCCACCGATGCCGCTGGCAAAGTTCTCAAAACAGATGGTGAATGCCAGCAAGGCATTGCTGTGGCCGACGTGCGCCAGCATCGAGAACGACAGGTTTGAAACAGCCATCAGCACCAGGCTCAGCATGACCGAACGCTTCATGCCTATGCGCGCGTATAGCGCGCCGCCGACGAAGATGCCGACTAGATAGGCGACGAAGCCAAAGCCGACATCGTAAGTTGCTATTTCGCCGTTGCTGAATCCCAAGTCATCCAGCAGCAGACGAAAGGTCAGATTTGCGAGCGTGTCGCCGATCTTGTGCAGCAGCACAAACGTCAGTACCAGCCAGGCCCCACGCCGCTGAAAAAACTCGGTCAGCGGTGCGAAAACCGACACGATGGCGGCTGCGAGTCCCCTTGCTGCTGCGGGTACGCGCCGGCGTGAGGGTTCGCCCATCCAGACGCCGACGAGCACGGCCGGCAGCGTGAACAGTGCACACAGCAGGTAGGCATTACGCCAGCCTGCGCTTTCGGCTACCAGCAATGCCAGCGCGCCAGCCGAAACCGAGCCGATGCGCCAGCCATACTGCGACATGCCCGAGCCGACGCCCAATTGGTGCGGCTGCAGCAATTCGATGCGGTAGGCGTCGATGACGATGTCGAAAGTAGCGCCCGCCACTCCGACCATGACCGCGGCAAGCGCGACATTACTGATGCTGATAGTCGGGTCGGCGAAACCCAGGTACGCCACGGCCGCAGTCACCAATGCTGCCGACAACCAGAGCCAGGAACGCCGCTGACCGAAGCGGCCGAGCAGCGGCAGGTGCATACGATCCACCGCGGGCGCCCAGAGGAACTTAAGGTTGTACGCCAGGAACGCGAGCGAGAATGCAGTCACACTCTTTTTATCGAGACCCCCTTGAGCCAGTCTCGTGGTCAGCGTCGCACCGATCATCGCGTACGGAAAACCCGACGAGATGCCCAACAGCAGGGCCGCCAGTGGCGCCGGTTCGATGTAGGGCCTGAGCCACGCCGAGAGTCCACGTTGTGGCGGCGGTGAAAGTGCTGTCATGGGTCGTATGCTAGCCGTTCGAGGGGGTGCTCGCGCTTCACGGACAAGGCCCCTGTGCGGGCTTGCGCGTCGTGCGTGTCGGTTCCGATAGTGCCATATGTGGCGGTGGCGGTACTCATCGCCAGCATCAGTGCAGGACTCGTTGCCCGTGAGTCGATTGCCTGCGTTCTGCGTTGCATTGGCGCAGTCCAAACGCGGAGCAGTCGGATCACCTCGCGCAGAATTTGAAGCGGTTGGCAGTCGGATTCGGTGCGATGTGGCTAAAATACGCGCACTTGCCTCAATCCCAGTGCCCTCAACATGCCTGACTTCACCGTTCGAGGAATCGACATTGCGACGGCCGAGCGCATCAAGGAAATCGCGCGTGCCAGGAATTGGTCGATCAATGACGTGGCTCTGGATCTGCTGCAGCAGGCACTCAGAATGAACGGTGCGATTCCGACGCCGGATAGTTCGTCCATGGATCACAAGGATGTGGCCTTGCTTGCAGGGACCTGGGCCAGTGACGAGGCTGCGGCATTTCGCGCCGCTCTCGAAGCCTTCGAACAATTGCCAGTGGAGACTCCGTTGACGTCGCGCTGACTGCGGGTTTCGCTAACGAGAACTTTCGTCAGCAGCGATAAATTCCGCCCAGTATTCGATGGCCGCGGGCGCCGGTAACTGCCGGGAGATTCCCCGTCCGTCCCGCCAACGTTTCGCGTGCGAGCCAAGCGAATGCCATTGCTTCCATGTAGTCGGAATCAAGCCCGTAGTGGCCGGTTGGTTCGATGGCAATGCCCACGAGTTGGGCAGCAATGGTTTCAATCAAGTGTGGATTGGATGCGCCACCTCCGCAAATGAGCAGTCGTTCGGTTTGCGGTGCTTCGCGGCGCAATGTCATTGCGATCGAGCGAGCAGTCAGGCCGAGCAGACTAGCCTGAACGTCTTCGGCGGAGAGATTAAGTCCTTCCAGCTTGGGCTCAAGCCAGTCCAGATTGAATAAGTCCCGGCCTGTGCTCTTTGGCGCGCCCAGTTGAAAATAGGGTTCGTCCAGCATTCGCTCGAGCAATTCCGCGCTGCAGTGACCGGAGGCAGCAAATGTACCATCTCTGTCGAATGGCAGGCCGCGGTGTCTTTGAACCCATAGGTCGAGCAAAGTGTTTGCCGGACCGGTATCAAATCCACGAACGTCACCGGTGCGCGGCAACACGCTTAGATTGGCAATGCCGCCCAAGTTGAGTACTGCGCGATGCTCGGACGAAGTGTGCAGGAATGCCGCATGGAAAGCAGGGACAAGCGGCGCGCCCTCACCGCCAGCAGCAACATCGCGACGTCGAAAATCGGCGACAGTGTCGATGCCGGTTAGTTCCGCGATGAGGTTGGGGTCGCCGAGCTGAAGTGTGAAGGGAGTTTCAGACCTTGGTGAATGCCAAAGGGTTTGACCGTGAGAGCCAATGGCGCGCACGCCGCTGGCAGAAATGTTTGCTTGCGCGATCAGGGTACTCGCCGCCGCAGCGAATTGCTTGCCGATGGCCGCGTCCAGTGCGCCGATTTCCTGCAACGAAGTCTTGCCCTTACTCAGTCCGAGACGAAGGATCTGCTCGCGCAGATCGGATGGATACTGGACCGCACAGCAGGCGAGAAGTCTCGGGCCTGGCTCGAACGTGACCAATGCCGCATCGACGGCATCGACGCTGGTCCCCGACATCAGGCCGAGGTAAACCTCTCGCGTACTCGTCGTCACCGAATACTGGCGATTGGATAGTTGCGTGCGTCAGCCGATGCCAGTTGCGACATCAGGCCGCTTGTCTTTTGACGGAATATCCCGAGCAATGCCGCTGGAAGTGGTTCGGGCGGTGGCAGCGTCAGCTTGAGCGGATCGCGATGGACACCGGCAATGCGGAACTCATAATGAAGGTGCGGCGCAGTGGCAAGGCCGGTCTTGCCAACATAGCCGATCACAGTTCCCTGACGAACGCGGTTGCCGCGTTTGGCCGCGGCCGAGTAGCGCGACATATGCCCGTAAAGCGTCGTATGTCCCTTACTGTGGTCGAGAACCACCGTGTTGCCATAACCATTCTGCCAACCCGCCGATACAACTCGCCCGTCGGCCGCAGCAATAATCGGCGTTCCCGCTGGTGCCGCGTAGTCGACGCCCCGGTGCGCTCGCACTGTGCCCAGAATCGGATGCCGTCTAGCTGACGCGAACCTCGAACTGATGCGGGTGAATTCGACCGGTGTGCGGATGAATGCCTTGCGCAGCGGCCGGCCGTTGCCATCGTAATACTCGGCGGCCCTACCTCCTTCACTCATGGAGTCATCAGAACCGGTATCCGCACGCTCGAAACGCAATGCGTCGAAGCGTTTGCCTCGATTGACGAAAGACGCAGCAAGAATATCCCCACCCGGCACCTGCTCTCCGTTGCGAAAGTGGTCTTCGTAGACCACTGAGAAGCGGTCTCCTTTGCGCAGGTCCTGAGCAAAGTCAATGTCGTAGCTGAAAACCTTCGCCATCTGAAGAATTGCAGCGTCGCTGAGGCCAGCAGCATCGCCCGCACCAAAAAGTGATCCTTCGATCACGCCGGCAGCGACACGAACTCGTTTCTCGACAACTCCGGAAAGCGTCCGCTCGAACACTTCGCCACTGGCATCCACATCAACTTGAATACGCCCGGCGGGCCCGGCATCAAACTGGATCGCGCTGAGTATGCCGAGTTCATTCCGGCGCAATCCCAATTGCTCGCCTGGAGTGAGCTTGGTCAGCGCAGCCGGGCTCGACATTTTGCCCAGAACGTTCAACATCTGCGCCGAAGAGATTCCTGCCGAAGTGAAGATCTGTCCGAGTGTCTGGCCAGTCTCTACGGTCCGCGACGACCATTGGCTGGTCTCTGCGATCGGGATGTAATTGCCATCAACGAAAGCGACTCGGCCGTCGTCAGTGCTATTGGAATCTGCGGGTTCAGGAGCGACGGGCAGCGGCAGCGGCGACCAGGCACGACTGGATGCTTTGTCTGCAACGAACGTGCCTGCCCAGCTTGGCAGCACCACCAGAACCAGCATTGACATCAACGCCGCCACCGCACTGATTGTCCAGCGCTCACCCGTCCAGCGGATGGGAGCTGCCGCAAAGTTCTGGATAAAGTTTCCATCCAGCCGCGCCGAATAAAAATGCTGGTGACGTCGTTGAGCATGGCGACGAACCGCCTGTCGACGTTGAATCTGGGCTTCCGAGTGCGGGTTCGGCTGTAGCATGAATGTGTTTCATCCATCAGTGCAGCAGGCAACATAGCCCGCTGTTGAGCCAGCGTCAAACCATTGTTTCGTCTTGGAATTTTGGTGGATTTCTTTAACGCGAACTTAACAAGCCGGGTCGGGCGTATGTTCAGGGTTATGGAGCTGCATTGCGTCGCTCCCGTGGTCACGGGGGGCGGGAATCCGTTACTTTAGTCGGCCCATGAGCGGGGTTCCAGCGACTTCTGCGACCGATAACGATGACTGACCTGCAAGATGCATTGGATTTGATTAGCCGTGGTGCCGAAGAGCTCATCAAATTTGAAGAGCTTGAGTCGCGTCTCAGGCTCGGGCGGCCCCTGCGCATCAAAGCGGGCTTCGACCCAACCGCTCCGGACTTGCACCTGGGGCATACGGTCTTGCTCAACAAGATGCGGCAGTTCCAGGATCTGGGGCACCAGGTGATTTTTCTGATTGGTGATTTCACCGGAATGATCGGTGACCCGACCGGTAAAAACGCGACTCGCAAGCCGATGACGGTTGAAGACGTGCAACGCAATGCAGAAACCTATTCCGAGCAGGTTTTCAAAGTATTAGATAAGGAAAAAACCGAGCTGCGCTTCAACATGGAGTGGTTTTCAACCATGTCCGCGCTCGACATCACCCGACTCGCGGGGCAGCTCACGGTCGCGCGAATGCTTGAGCGCGACGACTTCGCCAAGCGTTTCGCTGCTCACCAGCCCATTTCGATCCATGAGTTTCTTTACCCGTTGGCTCAAGGATACGACTCCGTCGCGTTGCGCTCGGACGTAGAGCTTGGCGGTACCGATCAGAAGTTCAACCTGCTGATGGGCCGAGCGTTGCAGGAGCATTTTGGTCAAAAACCGCAGATCGTTCTTACGATGCCGTTGCTGGAGGGTCTCGATGGCGTCAACAAGATGTCCAAATCGTTGGGCAACTACATCGGAATCAATGAGCCGCCCAAGCAGATCTTCGGCAAGACCATGTCGATTTCAGATGATTTGATGTGGCGCTATTTCGAGTTGTTATCGTTTCGAATGTCGGTGACCGAGTTGCGCAGCGCACGTGAGGGTGTGCTGCGTGGAGAGATCAATCCGCGCGATCTGAAAGTGCGGCTTGCGGCTGAGTTGGTGGCTAGGTTCCACGGTGAATCGGCTGCCCAATCCGCAATCGACTATTGGAACGAAACCGTCCGCGGGGGTGCCGTGCCGCAGGATATTGCGTTGAAAGAGCTGCATGTCCATCTAGTAGGCGAGGGCATTGCCGCGGTCCTCAAGGCAGCCGGTCTGGTGCCCAGCACATCCGAAGCTGTACGTAAGATCAATGAGCGTGCCGTGCGCGTCGATGGCGTTGTGGTGGAGGATCGCAGTCTTGCGCTCGCGCATGGCGTCGAACATCTCTTGCAAGTCGGTAAGCGTTCGTTCTGTCGCGTGCGCTTGTTACCTCACCAGGACTAGCACCCGGGCCTAGCGTCGGGGATTCCCATCCTTGAGTCGATCAGGTAAAGTCGCTCCCCCCGCACACTTATTTCGTCGCACGGCCTGAGAAAATTCTTCCCAAGGGCGTTGACGGTCCGAAAAAGTCATGTATAGTGCGCGGCTCGCTGAGGCCAAAGGGTCTCGGGCCTGGAACGAAATGTTCTGGGTGGTGCAGGATCTTTGACAGCGTGCACAGGTGACTTGTGTGGGCGC
>Ga0163146_10000679_pt1 | contig 48551 bp, 35 predicted proteins | sample OliLakLV19MP7G1_FD_148648 | JGI IMG/M metagenome (GOLD analysis project Ga0163146, IMG submission 148648) | Freshwater microbial mat bacterial communities from Lake Vanda, McMurdo Dry Valleys, Antarctica - Oligotrophic Lake LV.19.MP7.G1 | ecosystem: Environmental > Aquatic > Freshwater > Lake >... | reverse complement strand
GACTCAGCACTGGGTTTCTCGGTCAAGTTACTCGATGCTCAAAGATCTTGGAGCAGATCAACCTGCAATCGAAGAAGTGGATGCGCGGATCAGTACTGCATCAGTCTCGTGGTTCGGGCCCTCCGTCGTCACAGTTTCGAAATAGTTCTTTTCTCTCGGGGGCAAGATGTTCAAGTGTGCGCACTGCAACAGGCAGCGTGCGCACACTTTCAAGAGAACCTACCATCACCCGTCGATCTTGACGAAATCCCCCCGGCTGCCTTTCGCTAGGCGCGCGAGCGTTTCGTCGCCCTTGTTTCCGAGCTGAACTCCGTGGAACACCAGTCGGGTCTCGGGCAGGAAGCGTTCGAGGAACGGGTTGACCCACTCGGCTCCCTCCTCGGTCTCGCCGTCGCACAAAACGATCGCGGTATCGGCCTCGAGCTGACTCAGGTCGACTCTTCCGTCTGCGCCGACGTGGACTGCTGTTTCCACCCCGGCGCGCAACTGGGTGCCTCCGTTCGGCGTCTGGAATTTCAGCCACTCTTTCAGGCCGTCCAGATTGCGCTTGTCGGCCACGACCAGTTCGCCTCGCCAGACCTCGGGGATCGAGTGGAAGAGCACGACGTCGAACTTGGCTTTGGGTCCGATCGAATCCAGGAAATCGAAGAGCTGACGTTGAGCTTCGACCCAGCGTTTGCGGCCGACCTCGCCACGCGGGCCCGTCACTTCGCCCAGCGCGTAATTCATGCTGCCCGAGCGATCGATGACGAACACGACGCGGTCGCTCGCCGGACGGATGCCGAAGAAGCTTGCTTCCGTCTTTTCCTGCGGCACACCCGTCTGGGGAGCGACTCCGCGAGCGCCACTGCGCATGTACGCCCACCAGACGCGCCATTCCTCGGGCTCGACACCGAACGCACGACCGGAGCGGGCTCGCAGCGCGCGCTGCAACTCGAATCGTACTCGCAACGACTGCGCGCCATTGGCAGCACGCGCCTTCCATGTCGAGAGGGCTTCGATCAGTGCTGGCACGGCGATCTCGTTGGAAATCGGCGCCTGCAGTGCGATCGCGCGTGAGGCGACTCGCCAGTCGTCCGACACGAGATCGGTCCGCACGAGGAGCGTGTACTGTGTGCTCATTCGCGACTTTTCGTCGAAATGGACCGAGGAAAAGTGCTTTTCCGCCAGCCATGCGCCCGACGGATCACGCTTCGCAACAGCTCGATCCAAGAGACCGATGAAGTAGCCGTGGACCGCGTCGTCACTCCATCCGACGAGCGCTCGACGTGACGCGCGCACGATGCGCGGATCGGACTCCAGCGTCGCCGACAAGAGGGCCAACTTCGCCGACGGCACATTGCGCGTCTCGAGGATGCGCGCGACCGCCAAGCGCCGGACGACCGGTTGGGATTGCGGCAGGGCGAAGACCTCGGCGACCAACCAGCGGCCGAAGGCGCCCTCGAAATGAGCTTCGATCGTCGCCAGCGCCGCGTCACGCAACTCGGCTTCAGGCGTGGCATTCTTCGGGTCCGTGGTCGCATCGATGTACAAGCCGGCGACGTCGAGCATCACGAGCGCCGCATCTTTGGCGCGCGACTCGTCGATGCTCCACAAGAGGCGCGCGTCGGCGAGCAGGCCTTTGGCGTCGGCGATCGTCTGCCCGGCGAGTTGCACACGGTGGTCGCGCAAGCGGGCGATCAAGACCTGCAGTTTCTGGATCGGATCGTCGCCTTCCACCGCCGGATTTCCAGCGCAGAGGGTGATGAGGAGGATCAGGAGCAGGCGGACCATCATCGAACGGTTGAGTTTCGTCTTCGCGCCTGAGGGAGCCTACCCGAGCCGGGCTGTCGCCAGCCGACCGATCGAGGCTTCGGGATGAAGTTCTAGTCCGTTGCAGTGCGCATTACGCTGGTTCGTTGTAGGTTCGAGGTGGTCCCCGAGGATGCACACGATGAATTTCGTCCACGCTGCCGCGCTCGCCGCGCTGTTTTCACAGGTCGCCTGGGCGCAAGTCCCGGCCGGCTATTACGCCAGCGTCGACACGACGGATGCGGCCACGTTGCGCACGACGCTGAACGCGGCGATCGACGATCACACCAAGATCCCGTACACGTCCGGGTCGACGGACACGTGGAACGTGCTAGCGACGGCGAGCGAGGATCCGGCGAACTCGGCCAACATCCTCGAGGTGTACAAGAACGATTCGTTGCCCAAGCAGACCGGCGGCAACACCTTCTACGACCGCGAGCACACGTGGCCCAACAGCTACGGTTTTCCGAATGACGGCGCGGACAACTATCCCTACACCGATTGTCACATGCTGTTCCTGAGCCGTCAGGCTTACAACAGCGCGCGCGGCAATGCGCCTTATCGCACTTGTTCGAGCAGCTGTACGGAGCAAGTGACGACGCTGACGAATGGTCAAGGTGGTGGGTCAGGCGTCTATCCGGGCAATTCGAATTGGAACAACGGTTCGACGTCGGCTGACACGTGGGAGACCTGGATCGGCAAGCGCGGCGACGTCGCGCGCGCGATTTTGTACGGAGACGTGCGCTACGAGGGCGGCAATCACGGCGTCACCGGTCAACCCGAACCCGACTTGCGCGTCACCGACACGCAGTCGCTCATCACGAATTCGGCGACAGGCGCCAATTTGTCCGTCGCCTACATGGGCATGAAGAGCGTGCTCGTGCAGTGGAACATCCAAGATCCGCCTGATGCATGGGAACGCGAGCGCAACGACGTGATCGCGAGCTTCCAAGGCAATCGCAATCCGTTCATCGATCATCCCGAGTGGGTCGATTGCCTGTTCGGAAGCGCCTGTCCGGTCGGCGTCGAATTCTGTTTCGGTGACGGCTCGGGAACAGCGTGCCCGTGCGCCAATGCGTCACCGTACGGCGATCGCTCGGGTTGCCTGAATGGGCTTGGAACAGGCGGAAAATTGCGTGCGAGCGGAGTAGCGAGCGTGTCTGCCGACACGTTGTTCCTGAACGGCTCGGCAATGACGACTTCGTTCGTCCTCTACTTCCAAGGCTCGAGCACGCAGAACGCGAACAACGGAACCGTTTTCGGCGACGGCAAAACGTGTGCGGGCGGATCGATCGTTCGATTGGGCGTCGTGCTCAACGCTGCGGGCGCCTCGTCGTTCCCTAGCATCGGGCAACCGCTCGTCAGCATCCAAGGCATTGTCGCCGCAGGTAACGTCCGCCATTACCAAGGTTGGTACCGCGACTCGGCCGCGTTCTGCTCGGTGTCGACGTTCAATCTGACGAACGGCTATCGAATCGTCTGGAAACCTTGATCGACTCTTCCTGTCGACGCATCACCAGGGCCTGAAAAGCAACCCAACGCGCAGATCCCGGCGCACTTGCACGCCATGCTTTCGCACGTAGCGGTTCGATTCTGACCGAGCCCCCTCGGCCGTCCTGATCAGCTTGACCCCAACTGACGCCTCCCTTCCGACCAACTCGGCACACTCCGCCGCCACGCCCCTTTCCTTCTGACAGAACCCCGTGCGCGTGAAGTGCGGTACTCTGCGGTTCACGCGTGCGGGGTCAGCGATGCGAAGCACGCTTGTGTAGTCCTTTGTTTCAAACCGCCTTCGCGCAGCTCTTCTCCCTCGCAGCGCGAGAGGACACACCACCGGCAATCAAAACCGCCGAACCACCGCCGCCGAGTCCCCGCAAGAGGCTCCATTCGCACGTGCTCATCGAAAGCCAAGCGTCCCCAGCGCAGCCCGCCGAACCCACGCACGCGCCAACAGCCGAGCCGTCAGCTACTTATCGAACACATTCGTCTCACTCGGACTGATGCGCTCTTCGACTTTCTCGACCGTCAGATCGAGCTTCGAGAAATCGATCTTGGGCGCAGTCTTCTCCTCCGCCCGACTCTCCGGACGTACCGCGTCAGGTTTCCTAGCGCCGGTGTCGGACTTCGATGAATCGTTCTTGGTCATGTGCGTCTTTCAGGTCGTGTGTGGAGCCGGCAAGCGTTGTTCGAGCACACCCAGGCGATGCAATTCACGCGCAAACCGCGTGAGATTCGCACGCGAAGCGAAATCAGATTCCGGGAGCATATCGAGCAAGTCACCCAGCGTGCCAGCGCTACGCAACAAATCGATCGCGCGCGCGCCGTCGCCCCGCACCTCAGCGAATTCAGCTGTTTCTCCGCAGTAGACGAGCACCCGATCGCGTCGCGCGAGCGAGCCGAGTTCGCGCGCCGCCTGATCCTCCGCGCTCTCGACGAAGCGACCCGACAAGAAATCAGGTCGCGCCGCACGCGCCAGCGGATCGGCCAACTTCGCCAGCGCCTCGGTGTAGCTGAACGCGATCGGCAACGTACGCGTGTCGTCGCCGACCGCGAGCGCGCGTTCATCGGTGTTCGCGTGTCGACGCAGCAAGCGCTTCTTGCAGCGCTCCGCGAATTCATCCGGCGTCGTCTCGCGTGCCAAATGCAGGAAGTAATGACTCTTCTGCATGAAGAAGAAGATGTTGTCACCACTGAAGAGCGGATAGTGCGTCCGTAGGCTCTTCATCATCGTCTCGAACATCTCCGCCGCCTCGGATTGCGTCATCCCACTGGCCGCTTCGTAGTCGTGATAAAGCTGCAAGTCGGCATCCGGGTCGGAGAGGATGTGGATGCCAAAGGTCTCCGGCTCGCGATAGGTCTTCGCGACCTCGTCGATGTGGAAGGTCTGCAGCGACACTTCGCGCACGACGTCTTTGTGCTCGATCAAAAAATCCACCGTCGCCTGAGCCTCTGCCCGCGTCTCGGTCGGGAATCCGACCATCGCGTAGAACGTGACGCTGATTCCGGCCTGCGCACAGTTCGTCGCGACTTCGACCGTCGACTTCAGCGACTGGCCTTTCATCATCATCTTCAAGAGGCGAGGTGTCGCCGTCTCGAAACCGAAGAGCAGTTTGCGACAGCCCGATTCGTGCAGTTTACGAGCGCCCTCCAGCGTGTACGCCTTGGGCTCGACGCGCGCGTCGCTCCACCAGCGGATCTCAGCGCGGCGCGAGATCAATTCGTGCGGCAGATCGCGGATCATCCCGGGCGGCATGCAGTCGGTGATGAAGTTGACGTTGCGCGTGCCCAGTTCGTCGCGCAGTCGCACGATGTGATCGGCGATGGTCTTGGCGCTGCGCGTGCGATACCCCGGCCCGATCACGGTCGGCAACGTGCAGAACGTACACTCGCCGTAGTAACAACCGCGATTGATGTCATAAGGGATCACGAGCTCGGGCGAGAAATAACGCGTCAGCGGCAACCCGGTGAAATCAGGCGGCGGAGCGGCGTCCAATTTGATCGGATGGCCGAGCGTGTTGACGACGGGACGTACAGCGTCGCCGCTGCGATCGAACCACGTCAGCGACCCTACGTCTGCCGGCGATCGTCCGTCGCGCAAGCGCTCGCACAGTGCGAGCAGCGGATTCTCGCCCTCGTGGAAGATGATCGAATCGAGACACGCATCCAGGCCGGGCGCCGTCATCAATTTGGCGCCGATGTACGCCAGGAATCCTCCGCCAGCCGTGACGTGACAATCGGGCAAGGCCGCTTTGATCATGCGGCCCAGCGTCAGTCCGGGAATCAATTGACTCCCGTAGATGATCGACAGACCGACGACTCGCGGACGTCGTGCGACGAGAGCAGGAATCACGTGAACTCGGAAGTGCTCGATGAACGGGTTTTGGGATTCGTCGAGCGTCGCGGCCAACACGTCTTGCGAGCGATCGTTCGCATACCCCATCGTGAAATTGTGGGGCGTCAGTTCGCTCGGGTGGTGCGCGGCCGAAACGAGGCGCAGCGCGTGGTAGATCGTGCGCACGGCGGGGATGTAGCGCCCGACGTCGTAGAAGGCTCCGGTGCGCACGACGGATTTCGCCTCGTCGATGCGCTCGATCAACGCTTCCGCCGACACTTCGGCTTCGCTCGCGGCTCGGAACGCGGCCATGTCGCGAAACGGCAATTCGCTCTGATCGGCGAAACGCGAGAGCGGCAGGCGTTCCCGCACCAAATCACGCGCTCTCTCCAGGTAGTCGCGAGACAAGAAGCGGTCGTAGGCGTCGATGTTCGCGTCGACCAGTTCGACATCGCCGAAACCATGTTGAACGAGCCAGGCTTTCAAACACGGTAACGCCAAATAGGGTTGGGTGAAGTGCCCCTGCGGCGGAAAGATCAGTGAGATCGGGAACGAACGCTGTTGAATCATGTGTTGACGATCTCCACCGCGTTCGACGCGGGCACGAAATCCACCAAGCCGAGCGAACGAAAACGATCGAGTGCAGCACCGAGTCCAGGTGAAGTACGTTCCCAATCGTCGCGTGAATGGTCTCCGTCGAGGGCCTCCAGAAGCGCCGCGACGTCGCGCGTGATCCTCGACGTCGAAACGGCAGACAGGGGCGAATCAGCGCGTTTCGGTGCAATCGCCAGTCGTATTTCCGACGGCTCGCGTGCGGCGACCACACCGGTGCGCAACCCGTCGGCGATGGCTGGCAAGTCGAAACTTGCCTGAACGACCTCGGCGCAAACGCGCACACGATCGTCGTTTGGAAGGACCGCTCCGCGACTGGCGGCCCGCACCAAGGCCTGCTCCCAGGCCATCATCTCGCGTGACTCTACCGAGCCTACGCGTGTCACGAAGCTCTCGAAGCTGCGCGCGCTGGCCTTCCAAGCACGATAAAGGCTCAATGCGCCTGATTGAGTTGCGTCATTTCGCTCGCGCAGCAAGGCGAACGTCCGTGGATAACGCATCAAGATCTCGGGCAACTCCTTCGCGATGCGGTGTAGCTCCTTCAGATGGTCTTCGTCACCGGGCAGGAGCGCAAAGGTCGAGAACAGATCCGGATGAGCGGCGATCAAGGCGCGCTCGGCCGCCGTCTCGCCGGCGCCGATCGCCATGTCGGGCGGGATCCCGTCGATCGGTCGCGAGCGCGAGGCGAACTCTTCGCCGAAAGTCGATCCAGGCTCGGGATTGACGAGGTGCAGTGACACGTTGACTCCGGCCCGCAAACTCGCGCGCGCACACAAGTCCAAACTGGCTTCGAGCGCAGCCTCGTCCTCGCCCGGAAGGCCCAAAATCAGTGACAAAATAGGCGTGATTCCAGCGCGAGCGCAGTCGTCGACGACTTGCAGCATGTCGGTTCCGCGACGCAGACCTTTGTGGCTCTTCTCGCGCACGCCAGCGTCCGCCGACTCGACTCCGATCAACACGCGATAGCCGCCTGCCGCGCGCATCCGCTCGAGCAGTGCCAGATCGAGATGGTCTGCGCGCGCGCGCACTTCGAACGGCATCGGCGAGCCGCGCTCGATCAAGCCGTCACAAAACGCGATCGCTTGGCCGCGGTTGGCCCCGAACAGGTCGTGACAGAGATAGGCACTCTTCGCCGCAGGCATAGCGCACAGCGACAGGACCTCATCGACGAGCCGCGCAGCCGGAAGCGTGCGTGATCGCCTGGACCAATAGCGACCGATCGTGCAAAACGAACAGTCGTAAACGCAGCCGCGCCCCGAATCGATCGCCACTAATCCGTCGGCTCCGCCCGTGACGCGCTTGTAGTCGGCGATCGAAGGCAGCAGATCCCACGCGTAGGCCGGCAATGTCGACATGTCCTCGATCGACGGTCGATCGACTTCACGGTGCACGCTGCCGTCCGGTGCGCGCCACGTCGTGCCCGCGATGCCGGTGAAATCCGCTCCGCGCGATCGAGCAGCGATCCATTCGAGGATGGTGCGCTCGCCCTCGCCGCGCGCGATCGCATCGACGAACGGGAAGCGCTCGATCAAACGTACATCGATGCCCGTCGTGCCCGGGCCGCCGAGCCAGGTCGCCGTCCGCGGCCTCGCAAGCTTCACCCGCTCGAGGATCAAGAGTGCGATCGGCAGCGTCGCGCCCATGACGGACAGGCCGACCGCGTCAAATTCGCCGCGCGTGAGGATGCGCTCACACGCGGCGTCGGCGAGCGTCTCGTCGTGCGGAATCACGCCGGCGCCGAGTTCGTGAGCGAGATCGAGCAAAGCGACATCGATTCGCGATCGCAGGAGTTCGCCGCCGAGCCGCAATAGCCCCGGTGGAGGCATCGAATACCCGAAGGTATCTCGATGTGGGGCAGCGGCGAGGAGAACGCGCATGCGCTCATCACACCGCTCGGAGCACGCGAATTCCAGCGCGAGAAGCTGTGCTCTTTACGAGTCGACGTCATGCAATTCAGCAGACGGAACGCTACCTTTTCGGCCACTTCGTCGACCTGGCAGGGCGACAACATCTATGCGAAATCAACTGATCCAATCGTGCGCGCGCGTCGCGCCGTCCCCGCTCCACTCGACCGTGCTCTGCCTCACTGCGGCCATTTTCGCCGCGTGTTCGGCGGGTGGCAGCGACGAATCCGATGCGTTCATCGTGCGCGCGACCCAATGGGCCGTGGGCGGCAACACCAAGGTCGCCATCAGCGGCAACAACATCGCGTGGATCGCGGATGAAGCGACGACCGGTGCAGCCGGAACCGATTTGAACGGCGACGGGACAGCGAATGACGGCACCGTCGTGTTCGTCGACGCGGGCACGCGCACGCAAGCCAACGTCGGCGTCGCGGCGCAGGACCTGTTGTGGATCGGCAGCGAACTCTATCTCGTCGTGTCGGAGACCATCGACGGCGAGGATTGGAACCTCGACACGGTCTTGGACGACACGGTGCTCGTGCACTGGTCGCAAGCAGCTCCGACGCCGGTTTTCGTCGACGAACTCGACGCGACGTCCACGAAGAAAGCGGTCGCTTTCGGATCGCGACTCGTCTACGCGACGGCCGACGCAGTCACCGGCGCGAACGCGAGTTCGCTGCGCACGATCGACTCGGCGGCGCCGACGACCATCGTCACCGTGACGACGACGGACGCGGTCGGCGCGTTGCGTCCGTCGATCTTGGTGCAAGAAGAGGGTCTCGTTTTCTGCGCGTTGAACGAAGCGGTCGAAGCGCGCGTCTTGAACGCCGACGCGGACACGTCGGACAACTTCGTGCTGGCGCTGCTCGACCTGCGGACGGCTGCTGCACCGTTGCGCAGCGTCGCTCTCGCGCTGCCCAGCGCGACCGCCCCGATCCGCGCGAAGTTCGTCGCGGCTGCTGATTGGCAAGTGGGTTTCCTCGTCAGCGAGAGCGCGCAGGGCAATACGAACCTCGACGATCCGAGCGACTTTTCGCCTTCGTGGCAGGCCACGCAGTGCATCGGTTTCTCCGACGCCGACACGAACGACACGATCCTCCACTACCTGCGTTTCGCCGCGTGGGTCAGCGACTCGGTCGTCAATCCGCCGCGCAACACCGGACTCGTCGGGATCGACAAGATCGCGATCGCCAACGGTTTCATCGCGACCATCACGCCCGAGAGTGCGTCGACCGGCACGCTCGGCGAAGGCACCTGCGACCTCAATACGGACGGCGACAAGTTGGATCGCGTCGTGCGTTGGACGCAGATGGTCGCGGGCACCGGCGCGATCTTGCCGCTGAATTCTCCTCTGCACATCCACGCGGTCGACGACGTCGCGGGCGGCACGCGCGGACTCGCGGAGTTGCAGGAGCGCCTCGTCATCGTCGTCGACGAACAGGCCGACAATCTCGACATCAACGGAGACACGCTCGAGACGTTCGATCTCGTCGGTTGGCTCCTGCCCAGCACGAGCACGACGCCGTGGCAGTTCACGCACAGCGCGAGCTTCGTCGGCGCCTCGTACGTCGGCGAAACGCGCGATCGTCAACGGCTCACGCTCGGCTTGCAGGAGATCGTCGGCGGCGTATCGCTCAACCCCGGAACGACGGGAAATCCCGGCGACAACGACCTCGTCGACAGCATTCCTACGTTCCCCGTGTTCAATGCTTCGAGCGTGTTGACGTTTCCCGGCATCAAGATCGCGCTCGACGTGTCGCAGCCCGCGACCGTGAATCCGGGCATGGTGATCGCGCGCGGTCTCGGGTATTACCGCACGGCCGAAGCGTTCGACAATCGCGACTGGAGCAACGACGGGGACAAGTTCGACCGCGTCGTCTTCCGCAGCTCGTTCACGCAAGGCACGACGAACATCAACGGCATCTCGACGGCCATCAACCGTCCCGTGATCGAGGTCGATCCCGAGAGCGGTTCACCCTCGTGCGCTGCCTTGTTGACCGACGAAGCGCTGCAAGGTTCGGCCGGCAGCGACATCAACGGCGACGGTGATCGCACGGACATCGTGCTGCAGTTCTTCGTCTTCTGACGCGGAACCGAACTCTCAGGAGCGGGCTGGCGGAGGCGATTCCATACCGATGAGGAACGAGTCCGCCAGCTTCTCTGAATGATCGCCGCGCGCGCGCGGGGTTGCCCACCGGGAGATCACGTCCATGCGCTGCGACAGGGCACGTTTTTGGGCCGCGTGGCCGTTGGCGTCGACAGCCCGGATCGCGCGCAACCCGCGCGGGTGCAGCGACAAGCGAATGCGATCGACGGCGGCTCCTTGGAAGAGTGCCAGGAACCCCTTCGTCAGCGTGACCTTCGCGATCGGATGGATGCGCGCCATCCCGCTGCGCCAGCGCTCGCGCTCGGACACGAGCAACACGTGATTGAAGATGATCTTGTTCGCGCGCATCGACAGCGCCTTCTTCGGCACGGTTCGATTGACGAGTTCGTCGAGTTCCGTGAGTCCGTCCTGATTCTTGAGCGTCGTCACGCGCTGCCAACGGCTCTCCGGCACGAACCGGTCGGCATTCATCTCCCAGTACAAGTGGCCCAGACCCTTGGTGCGCGCATAGCGAGCCAGGTGATAGGGGACGAAATGGTTGTGCGCGATCGTGTCGGCAGCAAGGTGCGAGAGGTAGCCGGCGACGAAGGCTTCTTGCCGCTTCGACGTGGCGAGCGCGCGCATCTCGTCGACGATTTCCCAGCGGTGACAGTGCGTGTACGCTCCACCGTACGCCTTGAAGTTGATGATGTCGGCCGCGATGTTGCCGTAGTCGTACGCAGCACGCTCTTCGTCGATCAAGAGCGCCATGTCGCGCGGCAGGAGTTCGTTGCGTCGACGCCAGACGCGCTCGCTGAACTCCAGGTGGTGACCCGGACCCCAAGCGCAGATCGCGGCGAGGACGATCACGAGAAGCGCGAGGATCATGGGCGCGACACCCTAGACCGTATCGGCAGTCGAACGAAGCTCATGACAGGTGAAAATCAGTCGCGACGGCGAGATGGTCGGACATTTCGCAGTCGATCACACGTTCCGAATGCACTCGCCATGCCGCTGGCCCGAAGACCTAGTCGATGCGGCGGTCGGGTGCTCCTCGCGGAAAGGTGGCCCGGAGATCGTTACCGATGGCAAATCGACCCGATCGGTTCATTTGCGCGATGGACTGCGAATCAGGAAGCGCGTTGAAATCCCCGGCGAGCAGGGCCGGACGGCTGCCCACGAACGCCAAAATCTCCGTGGTTTGTCGCTGATTGTTCAAATCGTCGAACGAGTCGTTGCGCAGCGATCCGACCAACAACCAGTCGCCGCCGACTTGAATTTCGCACCACAGAGCACGGCGAATGTTGGTCGGGCTCCGGATCGACTGCGGTCCGGCGAGCGGCTGCACCCACGCCGCGGTGTGGCAATCGAGTGAGGATCGCGTTGCCCGATCGGATGCGGATGAAGGGCAGACCGAAACTGTAATTGTCGCTCGCTGCGAAAGCGGCGAATCCGCACTTCGACGCGAGGACTTCGACTTGGTCGACGTCGACGGGCCCACGATCGTGAACGACTTCGGATAGGCACATGATGTCCGGACGCTCGCGCTCGATCGCGGCGCGGATTCGATCGCATGTCTGCGTCGCGGCGGAGCGCTCGTCGAAATGCAGACGGTCGTGAATCCGGGCAAGATCCTGTACGAGAACGACGACCAAGTCGCCGTCGTTCCGTGGGCCGACGCTCTGCTCGGATGATTCAGTCGGCTCTGAGTTCGAAGCGCCGTTTGCCGATGCAGTTACTGCCGTTCACGATCGGTCCGGCGTACAGCGACACGTGCAGATTTCCTGCACGCGTCGCATGGAGCGTGAGTTCGAACGAGCGCTCGCCCGCCGTCACGTCGACGAGCGCCATCGAGCCTGCGCCGTTCGTGACTCCGACGTAGAGCTGGGCGTTGTCGACCGAAGCGAGCCGATAACGTCCGCGCACGCGCAGCGTCGTTCCAGCCTCGAGCGCGTCGTTGTCGGCGAACACTTGCTCGATCGTGATCTCGTCCTCGGGCGCGTCGAACGACTCGACGATTTCGAATCGAACAGGTGCGGCCTCGCGCACAGTCCGCGTGCTGCTGCAGGCCGGTAGAAGCGCGATCGAACCCAATGCGAAGACGAATTTCATGAGCAGCTCCACTGTGCCCTGGGCACGGACCCCGCTGTGCCCAGGCACGGACCCCGCTGTGCCCAGGCACGGACCCCGCTGTGCCCAGGCACGGACCCCGGCCGGTGATCACAGGATAATCGATGCCCGGTTCGCGTCGTGCGGGCACCGGCGCTTGTTCACGAATCGAGCGGATTGCGTGGCGCCGGACGAGGTTTGCGCGATCCCAACGCGTCGATCTCCGCGAGCATCGCCGCGGCATCGATCTCGGCTGGACTCGCCGCGAAGAGCACGCGTGAGGGCGCCGTGCCTTGAGGAAACGTGCGACGCGGTTGGCCGGGCGCGAAGATGCCGACGACGGGCACGGCGCACGCGTTCGCGACGTGGAGCGGGCCCGAGTCGTGGCCGACGAAGAGCTGCGCGCACGAGAGCAGGGCCGTCGTTTCGCGCAGCGTGCCGTCGGTGAATTCGCCTGAAAAACAAGCCCTTTTCGAGACTTCGGCGGTGGAGCGCACTTCGTCGAGCTCCGATCGGCTGCCGACCCACACGATCGTCGACCCGCGCGACTCGAGCTCGCGCGCGACCGTGATCCACTCGGCGAGTCGGACGCAGCGCTGCCGATCGCTCGCGAACGCGTGCAGCGCGACGAAGGGCGCACCGATCGCAGATCTGATCCGCACTCGCTCGTTTTCGATGCGCTGCACGTCGAGCGCATACCGGAGCGGTTCGTGCGGCACGCCGAGCGCTGCGAGCAAATGTGCGTGATCAACGAGAACCGGTAGGCCCGAGTCCGCCGCCGGCAGAGTGTGCGTGAGGAAGCGTCGATTGCGATGGCGCTCTTGTCCGATGCGCACTCGCGCACCCGTGAAACGCACAGCGGCGGCGGCGCGCCATTGCGGTGAAGTCAGCACGGCGAGATCGAAACGTTCACGGCGCAGCGCTCGAACGACGCGCGTGAAGCGCACGAAACTGCCTTTCGCTCGCCCCGGCGCGCGGTCCCAGAACGGATCGCACGCGACGACTTCGTCGACGGCGGGGACGAGTGCGGCGACGTCGGCCGCGTACTCTTTGCACCACAAAGTGATACGCGCGTCAGGAAAATGCGCATGGAGCGGCGGCGCCAGACTCGATGTGAAAACGAGGTCGCCCAGGTTGTCGAGGCAGACGATCAACAGGCGCCCGACGGAGCGCGGTTCGATCTCGATCGTCACGACGTTCTCTTCGTGGCGGTCGTGATTTCCACGATGCGCTCTGCAGCGGCCGATGCGTTCACGCTGCTGCCTCGCGATTCGTTCGACGCGCATTCCGTCGCCGTCAGGACGTCGACGACCTCGATCGATTCGATCGGCGCGATCTCGCTCGTCGTCAGGCACCGAGCCGACATGCGCGGATCGAACCACTCGTCGATGCGCGCTCGCGCAGCGCCGTCCCAATTGCCGAACAGGAGCACGAGCGGCACTCCGGACAGCTGTGCGACGTGGCTCGGTCCGCAGTCGTTCGCAACGACGATGCGCGCTGCAAGAACGGTGCGAGCGATGTCCGCGAGCGATCCGTCGACGAGCGCGCTCGTCCGATCGCCGAGTCCCGCCTGCGCGAAGAGTTCGACGTAGCGAGCTTCGTTTCCGCCCAGGACGAGCGTGAATCGAGTCGCGGGATCTTGGTCGACAAGACGCTGTGCGAGAGCGACGAAATTGCGCTCGCCCCACAGCTTGCGCGCTTCGCTGCCGCACGGCATCAACACGACGGCACCCGATTCGACGCGTTGCAGGCTCCGCTCGGCGAGTCGCTCGACACCTTCGCGGAAGGGCGGGATCTCGACGTCACCTGCGATCAAGTCGGTGTAGTTGCGCGCTCGGTAGATGCGCGTGTCGCGCCGAATCGTGTGCGTGAAGACGAGCTTCGAGAGCGCGGTCCGATAGCCGAGCGTCCGTTTCGCACCGGCCGTGGAGAGCAGAGCCGTCAGGCCGAACGATTGCGGTCGCAAAAGTACGACTGCGTCGAACTTGCGCTCGCGCACGTGGCTCCACAGCGAGCCGCCAGTCGTCGTGTAGACGCAGGTCTCGTCAGCGAGCCCGAGACTCTCGAACACTCTGCCGCGCTCGAAAGGCGAGTACGCGACGATCGGCCGACCCGGTGCCGCTCGCCGCAGTGCGTCGAACAACGGCACGTGGACGACCATCGCGCCGAAGAAGTCGCGGTTCTGCAGGAAAACCGCTGTTCCGCCCTGTGTGCGCGCCATTCGCTCGGCACGTTACACGACGCAGGGGAGCGTTGCGACGTGAGCCGTCCGGCTCAGTAGATCTCGAGCAATCCGGTGCCGTCGCCTCCGATAGTTGTGTGGAGAGCGCGAGCGTGATCAACACTTTGGCGTGCATGCGAATTCTCCCATCGGAAGGCCGATCGAGTGCGGGTACTAGCTCGGGCAATGGACGGTGTCACCTGATTCGGAGCGGCGAAAAGCGTGCGTTTCAGCGAGTCCTCGGTGCACAAGCGCACACTGCGCGCGAGCAACCAGCACACCCGGACGAGCCGGCCGCAGCGATAAGAATCGCCGCGCGCGCTTTACACACAGCGTGCCGCAGGACCTCGCGCCGCGTAGAGTGCGCGCTCGCCCATGGTCGAAGCCTCGCCCCTGACCCTGGCCCACGTCGACGCCGAGACCGGGTTCTCGGGCGGAGAGGTGCAGGTCTTCTTGCTGATGGAGGGTCTGCGCGAGCGCGGGCACCGCAACGTTCTCATCGCTCCGCCAGCGAGCCGCGCCGAGGCCATCGCGATCGAACGCGGCTTCGAGACGAGGCCCGTGCGCATGCGCGGCGATCTCGACATGGCGAGCGTCGTCTTGTTGAGCGGTGTGTTGAGCACGCTGCGTCCCGACGTCGTGCATCTGCACACTGGGCGCGCGACGTGGCTGGGCGGGCTCGCCGCGCGCGCCGCACACTGTCCGGCGATCACGACGCGGCGCATGGATCGGCGCGTGAAGCGCGGTTGGCGCACACGGCTCGTCTACGGAAGGCTCGTGGAGTACGCAGCCGCGATTTCTCCGGCGGTCGCGGCCGAATTGATCGCGGGCGGCGTCGACGCGAAGAAAGTGGTCGTCGTACCGAGCACGATCGATCCAGTGCGCATTCGCATTCGCGCGGGACGCGACGCGACACGGACGGATCTGGGCGTCCAGCCGCACGAGATCCTGTTCGTCGCGCTCGCGTCGCTCGTGCCGCGCAAAGGCTTGGACGTTTTGCTCGACGCGTGCGCTGATTTGGCGCAGCGCGACATCTCGTTCGCGTGTCGCATTGCAGGCGAAGGACCCGAGCGCGAACCGCTCGCGCGTCGCGGCGTCGAACTCGGACTCGCAGATCGCGTGCGCTTCCTCGGTAAGCGCGACGACGTCGGCGATTTGCTCGCAGCGTGCGACGCGTTTGTCTTGCCCGCGCGCCGCGAAGGCCTGGGCGTGTCGGCGCTCGAAGCGATGGCGGCGGGGCGCGCCGTCGTCGCGAGTCGCGTGGGCGGTCTCGCCGAGGCCGTCGTCGACGGTGGAACCGGCTTGCTCGTGCCACCCGACGACGCAGTTCTGCTCGCAGACGCCATGGCGCGCGTCGCGATGGATGCAGAACTGCGTGCGCGTTTGGGTGCCGCGGGGCCGGCCCGCGTCGCGAGCGAATTCTCACCCGAAACGATGGTCGTCGCGTACGAGCGCATCTATCGAGAGATCGTCGCTCGCCGAGCCCGACGCGCATGAATCGCGTCCAGCAAACAGTCGAGCGAGCACGCTTCGGAGCACTGTTTCTCGTGTTTTTCGTAACGCTGTGGTTGTGCCACGCGCGCGCGATTCTCGATCCGCCCTACTGGGACGCGTTGAGCGGTCTCTTCGTCCAAGCGCACTGGCAAGCGACGCACTCGCTCTCACCATTCGATCTGTTGGCGCACTCTGCCGGATTCAACGAGGGTGGAGCGTGCGTCTATCCGTTCAGCGTCCAGCCACCTCTCGTCGCGCTGTTCGAGCGTTTCGGCGCGAGCGTCGACGCCACTCTCGTCGCGTTCCACATCCTCTCGTTCGCAGCGGGGGCCGTGATTCTCACAGCGGTCTTCTCGGTGACTCGCCAGGCGATCGGCGTCGGACTCGCCGCGTGCGCGACGCTGGCTGTCGCGACATTGCCGCCGTTTCGTGCGCTCGTCGCCCAAGTGAACATGGACATCGTGCTCGCGGCGTTCACGCTGCTCGCATTCTGCGCTGTGAACTCGCGACGGCCGCGCACGGCAGTCGTGTGGGCCGCGTGCGCATTGCTCGTGAAACCGACAGGGGTGATCGTCGTCGTCGCGCTCGCCGGCATGCTCGTCTTGCGCAAGTTTCGACCGGCGTGGTTCGCGACCGAGACCTCCGAAGCTCACCGTATCACCGGCGCACTCGTGGGGCTCGCCGGTTTGTTCGTGGTCTTCGTCGTCGAGCTCGCCGTCGTCGCGCACTACGGTAAGTCGCCGCCCGGTGTTTCCCTCTTCGGCGGAGCGCTGCCGTTCCTCTCGAAACGCTTGTGGACACTGCCGGAATTCGGACTCGCGCTCGTAGCTCTCTTCGCGCTGACTCCTTGGATCGCACGGCGCGTGCAGTGCGGCGCCGCGCGGCCAATCGAGATCGACGGCCTCGTTTTCACGGGCGCTTTCGTCGGCTTCTACTGTCAGTACGAGAACGTGTTGCCGCGCTACTTCGTGCAGTGCTTCCCGATCCTTATCGTCGCGCTCGCCACGGCGACGGCGACGCTTCTGCCGCGCACGGTCGTGGTCGTAGGACTGCTCGCGTTCGCCGCGTTCGGCCTGGTCAACGCGCGCGGCCGTTTTCATCCGACGAAACTTGCCGATTGGAACCTCCCCGAGGACCAGGGCGTGCTCGTCTCGAACGACGGTTGGTTGCTCGAACGTTCTCTCGAGTATCAAGACGACCTCGCCTTGAACCGCGCGATCGCCGCCCGTTGCGAGGCGCTGCGTGACGAAGTCGTCGTCGCGAGTTGGCCGCTCTTGCAGATGCTGTGCGAGCCGCGCTTCGGTTACGTCACGACGCCCGTGCAACTCGCAGCTGCGGAGACGGCGCTCGAGTGGTCCTCTCCACCGATCGAGATCGGATCCAGATCGCGCGATCGATCGAACTTCGTGCGCGTCGTGTCGCCGAACGTGTACGCCAGCGAAGTCTCGCGCGTGCGTCCCGGCGACGAAATCGTCGAAACGTTCGCAGTCGGCCGCTTGCGCGCGTTCCTCCTGCGTCGGCCTTCGGATTCGGGCGCGTCGCGTCGATAGACTGGGCGCCCCCGATGTCCTTGCGTCACTTCGTCCTCTGCGCGTTCTTGGGGTTCACGTTCGCGTGCGGCCGGATTGCACCGGCCGGGTCGGGCGGTGGCGCCGCGCTCATGCGCAACCTGGAGCGCGCTCGCACGCTCGAGATCGTCGCCGAAGAGCGCGAACTACACGGATCGCTCGAGCGTGCAGCCGCTCGATTGCGCGCCGCAGACTCTTTCCGCCGTTTCGATGCAGTCGTGACCGAGGGCTTTCCTGCGCGATCGAAAGTGACGCCGCGGATCGTCGTCGGCACGCGCAAGTCGAATCGCGCGTGGTTGCTCGCCGAACGCGTCGGCGTGGTGATGATGCGCGACGACGCAGTGCCGACCTTCCGCTTCGGCCGCGAGACTTTCGATGCAGCGAGCGACGGGTTCACGGCGACGTTCGAAGATCCCGAGCGGCCGGGCCTGCCGGTCACGCTCGTCTTCGCGAACTCCGTCGAGACGGCGCAGGAACTGAGCAGACACGCGACGCCGGGTTGGCAGCCTTGGATCCGCGTGACACACGGTCTCGAACTCGCGCGCGAAGGTCCGCTCGCGCTCGACGGCAAGGAACGTCCGCTCGAACTCGCCAGTCGAATGCGCTTGCGTGCGGCGCGCGACGCCTATCTCGTGCGTTCCGAGTTCAGTCCCACCGGCCTCGACATGCGTGTGGCGCCGACACTCGCTTCCGACGTGATCGAGAAGTATGCAGCGGCGTGCTCGCGTGCTTGTGCGAGCGCTCGAGCATGGATCCAAGACGAAGCGTCGCCGCGTCCGATCGAAGTGCGCGTGTGGTCGCGCGCGGTCGACTACTTGGAGGACGGCGATCCGAACACTCTGTCGAAACACGATCCACTGCTCGCGCGCGTCGAGACCGTTATCCTCGGTACCTGCGACGACGGCGGTGCAGGCGCGGCTCGAGCTCAGGCGTGGAGCGCGCTCGGAGCTCCCGCGGAACCGTGGATGGCCGATGCAGCCGGTCTCGAAGCGGCCTGGTCGTGGTGGGGGCGCGCGCTCGATCCGTGGCTCACGCGCATCGCGGGCGGCGAACGCTCGGTGAGTATCGACGACCTCGTCGCCAGCGATGCGAGCGCGCGCACGTCGGCGCACGTCGTCGCGCCGTTGCGCGCTGCGCTGTGGCGATTCGTGCGCGAAAAACACGGCGATGCTCATGCGCGTGCAGTGTGGCGCGGAACACGCGAGCTCTCGACGAGCTCGGAAGAGGACGCAGCGTTCAAGCTCTGGCTCGAGGCGCGACTCTCCGGCGCCGCCCGAGTCGAGGATGTCGCTCAACGCGACCTACAGCGTGTGAAACGGCGGGATGCGCTCGCGCTGCGCGGTGTCGGGGCCTCTGAATTCGAACCGATGACGGGACGCGCAATCGCGCGCGGCCTCGATTCGGCCGAGTCCATCCAAGCGCTTTCAGCTGCGCGCGCGATCGGAGCAGACGCGTTCCTCGTCGCGTCGCACGCTGTCGATCGCCCCGGTGCACAAGCGCACTTCCGTGACGCGGCTCGCAACGTGCTGGCGCCGCGCGAAGGCGACGTGCGTATTGCTTCGGTGCTGCTCGACGCTTCGTCACGCGGTATGCAAACGGTCCTTTCGGCCAATCTTCTCTCCGGTGACGGAGGTACGTGGAGTGGCACGTGGACGCGCGGAAACGAGCGCGGTTGGAACGAATTCTTCGAGCGTTACGAGCGCTTCGTCGAGCACAACGCGGCACTCGCGGAATTGTCGGGAGCCGCGGTGCTGTCGATCGGCACGGGCCTCATGGACGTGACGAGCACGAACGAGTTCGGCCGTCGACCGAATCCGAACGAGGCCGCTTGGAAACTCGCCGGTTGGACGCGCGTCATCCATGCGGCTCGTCGCGCGTACGACGGCTGCTTGACGTATACGGCCGGTTCCATCCTGGAAGTCGATCTAGTGCCCTTCTACGCCGACCTCGACTTTGTCGCGGCCGAGATGTCGCCGACGCTCGATCTCGACGACGCAAGCGACGGTATCGACGCTCGCACAGAGATCACTCGGGCGAATGAACAGTTGCTTGTCGCGCTCGAGGCAAAAGCTCGTGCGACGGGCAAGCGCATCCTCCTCACAGAGGTCTGCTTCAGTCCTGCGCTCGAAGGTGCTGCCCGACGCCTTGCTATCGGACACACTTTCCTCGATTGGCAGGCGCAGCAGTTTCTCGATTTGGCCGAGCGACTGAAGACGTGGTCGGGTACGCCGCTTCTTGCCGGTGTTTTCGCTTGGCGACTGAGAGGAAGTGACGAAGCGGACTATGCGCCGGTCGTCGATTCGCCGCGTGTGCTCGATGCTGTGCGCGTCTTGTTCCAGACGTTACCGCAGGCGCGTTGAACACAGAAAATGGGGCGGAGGATGCTGAGGGCATCAGTCAAGTTGGGGCTAGAGTTCTGGTGTTCGCATCGACTCGAACTGACGTTTCTATTCCGACATGGAACCGCACTTGGTCGCCGGGCCAGCACACTTGGCAGCCGCGCCCACCTCCACCGGAACGGACAGTTCCATCCCGAGCAATTCGGCACACTCCGCCGCCACGCCCAGCCCCACCGGAACTGACGTTTCCATTCCGACGCTGAGCCGCACCTGGTCGCCGGGCCAGCACACTTGGCCGCCACGCCCAGTTTCTCCGGAACTGACGTTTTCATTCCGAGCAACTCGGCACACTTGGCCGCCACACCCAGCTTCCTCGGAACTGACGTTTTCATTCCTACAAGGAACCGCACTTGGTCGCCGGGCCAGCACACTTGGCCGCCACACCCCTTTTCTTCTCTTGACAGAATTCCTGGCAGGTGAATGGCGGTACTCCGCCACTCACCTGTCAGGAATCAGCGATGCGAAGCACGCTTGTGTAGGCCTTTGCTTCCAGTTGCCCTCGCGTTGCTCTTCTGCTTGGTGCGCCCACGCCCTTCGACAGCTGTCTGCCGAATCAGACCGACGAACCGACACGAACGAAGCGACACGAACGAAGCGAACTTCGAGCGGTGATTCGTCGACGGAGGTTTGTCAGATGGAATCGTCGGACTGGTGTGCCCTCTCAAACCGCGAGGCAGAAGAGCAACGCGAGGGCAAATGGAAGCAAAGGACTACACAAGCGTGCTTCGCATCGCTGACCCCGCACGCGTGAACCGCGGAGTACCGCGCTTCACGCGCACGGGGTTCTGTCAGAAGAAAAGGGGCTGGCGACCAAGTGCGGCTGACCTGGCGACCAAGTGTGCTGACCTGGCGACCAAGTGCGGCTGACCTGGCGACCAAGTGTGCTGACCTGGCGACCAAGTGCGGCTCCATCTTCGGAATGGAATCATCAGTTCCAGTGCAGCCGGCCGTACCGTCCCAACATGCTGCGCCTCCTCCGACATCGTCCCCTCCGTTGATGTACTCCCGTTGCCCGCATCAAGGCGTGCCTCGAGCGTAACGATCGGAGCAAGAGTTCAATCTCCGTATCGCGACTTCACGACACTCCGCAGCAGCACGCGATCTCAAGATGCGGTCGCAATTCGGCCGTGAGCTCGGTGCCTCGCCCCGCGCTCCCGACCACCCAGCGCCACCCAAGTGACCAGCGCAACTCCCGAAGCAATGGCGACAAAGAGCCGCGTCGGATGCGCGACATGCGGACTCACGAATCCCTCGATCAGTCCGGCAAAAAACAGCATCGGAAAAACAGCGGCCAACAACTTCCACGCGCTCGCAGCCTCCAACTTCAGCGCATGACGTCGCGACCAAGCCTTCGGTGCAATCCACGCGCGCACGAGCACTAGCCCGGCTGCACCTGCGAGGACGATCGCCTGCAACTCGAGCGTTCCGTGACACCACAGGATCGAGGAAATCGCGCCCGCTTGCCCATAGTGGCCGGCGACTCCTGTGTAGGTGCCGAGCATGAGCCCGTTCGTCGCAAGAATGTATGCGTACACCGGCGGCACCAGCGCGGATGCGAACGCGACCACGCCGACGAACATGTTGTGCGCCATGATCAAGCCCGACGTCTGCGCAGATTCGTCTTTGCCGAACGTGAAGTTGCCGCGGAAATCAGCACCCGGGGCCGTGTTCTGCAGCTGATCGATCTCGTTCGCGACAGCGTTTGCGTCGAAGAGCGACCAGGCGACATCGATGTCGCGCGCGACGACGAAGAAAGCGATCGCCGCCACCCCGTACAAGATCACGAACGACGCCAGGATGAGCTTCCACTCGGCTCGAATCGTCTGCGGCACGACTTGGAAGTAGAAGCGCACGACCCGCGACAGGAAGCTTTCCTTCGACGCGAGTTCTCGTGGGGCAAGGAGTGCGTGAGCGCGCGCCGTCAGATTGCGCACGTCGGCAATCAGTTCCGGCGAACGTTTCTCGGTCTCGTAGAGCGACACGCGCGTCGCCGCAAAGCGATACAAGCGCACCAGCTCGAAGAGTTCGCGCTCCGCCAAGCTCGCCACGCCACGCGAGTTCGCACGAGCGACGAGTTCGTCCAGCCGTTTCAGTTCGGAATCACCGGTCGCCTTCTTGGTTTCGCTCACGCTCCCGATGTTGACACATGTCGGGCTCGATCACGTCTCGGATCCGTGAGCCCGACGACTTCTATCGTGATGGGCAAGCGCCTCGACGCAGCCTAGTCGCGTTGCCTGCGTTCACGCGCCAGTCCGCCGTAATTCTAGGGCCGGCCGGTCGGGACGACTTGCACCGGATCAGGTTGGGAGCTGGAACCGCCGGGCCCAGCGCGTGTATCGTCCAGGGCTGTGACCACGCTCGTCGTCGAAACCTCCGAAGGCGTTCAGATTCGCCTCGATCTGGCCGGTGCCGGCAGTCGGTTCGCCGCCGCGCTTCTCGATTCGATCATCCTCGGGATCGGCTCGCTCTTGTTCTTCCTGGTGTTGGCGGCGATCGCGTCGATCGACTCGTCCGGTTTCTCGGGATTCCTACTCGGAATCTACCTCGGCGGCCTCGTGTTGCTGGTCGTCGCGTATCACTTCGCGTTCCACTTGCTCGACAAGGGCTTCACGCCTGGGAAGCGCATCCTCGGCATCCGCGTCGTCTCGACGAACGGTCAACCGGCGACTGCGTTTCAACTCTTGTTGCGCGCGCTCATCCAACCGATCGACGTCCTGCTGTTCGTCCCGATTTCGATCGGACTCGTCGCGATCGCCGCAGGCTCCCGCAGTCAACGTCTCGGCGATCTCGCAGCAGGCACGATGGTGATTCGGCCGACGGTGCAGTCGTACGTCGAGGATCCTTTCCCCGGCGAGACGTGGTCGACGATGCCGTTCAAAGCACTCCCGCTCACACCTGCGCTCGTGCTGCGACTCACGCCGGACGAGCGCTCGTTCTTGCGCGCGCTGGTCACGCGACGCGGTTTGATCGGCGATGCGAAGCGCGACCTGTTCGTGAAAACGGCCAAGAATTACAGTGAAAAACTGGACCTCGGCCCTTTCACGGACGCGCGCGACGTGCTCAAGGAACTGTACTTGTTCTTGCGCGAATTCCCGGCGCAGCCAGCTGGCTAAGCGTTGTCGTATCCGCGCAGTCGACCGCGGAAACGCTCCAGCCGGTCGATGTCTTCGTCCGTGAGCGGCGCGCGGCGCAGCGGCACCTGGTCCGGATCGCGCATCGTCGGGTGCAAGACTTCTGCGACGCTGGCCGGAGGAGCGAGCGGTTCTTCGACCTGAGTGGAATTCACGCGGTGACGTTCACGTACTTGCGCGAGTTCGATCGAACCCATCCACCACAGCCAGGCCGCGACGATCGGCGAGAGCCAGTTGCCGAGCGCGAGTCCGCCGACGCCGATCAAGACTGCGAACACGCGTCCGACGATCACGGCGCGACGCGTGGCGCTCAGCCAATCGGCGTTGCGCGAGAAGTACGCGCGGAGGATACGTCCGCCGTCCGTGGGGAACGCGGGCAGCAAGTTGAAGACGGCGAGCGACGCATTCATCACGATCAACAACACCGCGAACTTCACGATCTGATCGTCGGCACCGAGCACGCTCAGCAAGAGTGCGACAGGTGCGATCAACGCGGCGAGCACGAAATTCACGGCCGGTCCGGCGGCTGCGATCCACGCCTCGGCACGGCCCGACTCGGGAATCTGCGTCATGCGAGCGATTCCGCCGAGCGGCCACAGCGTGATGTCGATGACGCCGATGCCGAACCGCCGCGCGACGAGGCAGTGACCGAGTTCGTGCAACAAGAGGATCGGAAACAGTGCGACGAGCGTCAGGATTCCGAACGTGTCGAGTGAACTCTCGAATGCGAACCACAACACCAAGACGACGAGCAACACGTGCACGCGAATGGGGATGCCAGCGATGCTGCCGATCGCGAAGGAGGAGAAGAGCCTGCGGATCATCGTGGATGTTCGTAACCAGAAGCGGGCGCGTGAGCCAGGGTACTTCGCGCGCTTTTCTCGTGAAATGCAGGACTTTCGAGCCGCGCATCGATTTGCACGAGGCGTCGCGCCTCCTGCGCATGGGCTCCGGCCGGGTTCTCTCCGCCTTGGACCGAGTGGCGCACTACGATGTCGAACTCCGTATGTCGATCGCTCTTCGAGTTCGAACCCCGTGCGTGCTACGCGTGGACCTCACGCGCTTCGTGGCGTCGCGCGGAGTCGAAGGTGCAACGCTCGACTCCTGGTCCGATCCCGATCCGCGCATCGAGCGCACCGGCAGAGCGTCGGGAAGCGCGCTCGCCGCGGCGCTTTTTCACCGCGCGATCGTCGACGACGCGAGCGCCGACCCGCTCGTGCTCTCGGTCGGTGCAGCCGTGCGTGCCGGCTTGCCGACGAGTGCCAGAACGAGTTTGGTCGCGCGCTCGGTGCTGAATGGGGCCTTGTCCGAAGGCCAGATCGGCGGAGCGTTCGGACGATCGCTCGCGAACGTCACGGACGCGTTGATGGTCACCGGCCAGAGCGGAATGCGCGGCGCCGTTCTGGTCGTACACGCCGATGCACGCGTCGAACTCGTCGTCGATCGCGAACTCGTGGGCGCGAGTCCGCGCGAGACGCGGGTGATCGTGGCGCGACGTTTCGGTGAATGTGCTGCGCTCGCGATCGGGCGCGGCGGTGAAGCCGAACTTCCGTTCGCGAGCATCGCGTCGCTCGAGGATCCGCCGAGTTTCGTCGGCCGCGGCGGTCTGGGCGCGGCCTTCGCGCGTCTCGGATTGAAAGCGATCGTCGTGCTCGCGACAGCCGTCGTCCCGGATCCGGCACGAGCCGCGCTCGATCGCGAGTTGCAGCGAGCGCTCGCCCGATCGCCGCGTTTGCGAGCGCGATCGGCGGGAGGAACGCTCGAACTCGGCGCTTCACCCGCACTGCGAACGAGCGCAGCGGGTCTGCAATCGCCGAACGAAGATGAAATTCGTTCAGATGGTTTGAGTGGCGTCGCCATCGACGCGTTCGACGCACTGTCGCAGACGAGCGTCGCGAAAAAAGGCTGCGATGGTTGTCCAACGCCGTGCGGACTCGTCTTCGAGCGCGGACATCCGCGCGGAGCGACGCGGCACTTGGCGCGATTCGGTGCGTTGAATGCGCTCGCGGATCGTGTCGGTCTAGCGTTGGACGACGCGCGCCGCTTGCTCGAGCGCTGCGACGAGTTGGCGATCGACGCGAAGGAAGTCGGTTCCGTCTTGGCGTTGGCCCGCGCAGTTTCACGCAATGGCGCCGCATTCACGCTCGAATCCGCGCTCCTCCAACTCGACCTGGTCGTCGAGCGTCGCGGACTCGGCGCCGTACTTGCGCTGGGTTCACACGCAGCGGCGCACCGACTCGGAGTGGCGCCCAGGGCGGCCAGGGGGAGCGAGTCCGAACTCGCCGCCACGAATCTCGCCGTGCGACTCGCCGCCGATGTCAGCCCACGCGGTTCCGATCCGATGCGCACGTTCTCGTTCTCGGCCGTCGATGCCGCCTCGCGCGCAAGACTCGTGTCGACGATGGACGGTGTGCCGTTGCCGCGCGGTGCCGAAGATCCGGACGATCCCGCGGGGAAAGGGCGCATCGTGTGGTGGCACGAGAACTTGGTGTGCGCGCTCGACGCGACGGGTTTCTGTGCGTTTTCAGCTGCCGGATTGTTGTCGGACGGCGTCGCGACACTGGACGAGTTGTCGCGCTGGATCGGTTCGAAGGAGATGCGCGAGAGCTCGAGTCCTGGGCGAGCGCTGCTCGCACTCGGTGCGTCGATCGCCTTGTTGCGACGCGACATCACGACGCGGCTCGGTGTGCGTCTCGAGCGCACGCTCGATGCCGTGCTCGATCACGCGAGCATGCGAAGGGAGTACGAGATGCTGCGCGGGATCGATGCCGACGGTCGTCCGACGGAACGCGCGCTGTCCGCACTCGGGGACGAGCACATTCTCGACGTCGTGAACGCGCTCACGGGCGCGAGCCGCGCTGCCGAGACGCGTGCGGATCCTGAGCCGACTGCGCCGCGCTTCGGTCGGGTGCTGTTCTGCGCCGGTGGCCCGCTCGGCCGCGCGCTCGATCGTGAATGTGCATTCGAGGGCCTTTTTCCTGCTCGTCTGCGCGAATGCGTCGACGCACTCGCGCGCCGAGTTCCGTTTGCGGCGCAGTGGCTCGTGCTCGACGGTCGCATGGTGCCCCAAGCGTGGCGCGACGGTCACCGGCTCGAACCGGACGACTGGATCGCGGATGGCGAGCGCATCGATCTCGTCATCGCCGTCGGCGGTGGTTGAGCGTGCTATCCTCTGCGCGCACTTCCGGTCGCGATTTCGCGCAAGCGCACCGAAGTGTCGAGGAATCGACGATGACGAAAAGCGATCTTCCCGAACGGCTCGCCTTTTACTTCGGGCGCAACGGTTACCTGCGTGCTCCGCGCGACGATCGACGTGAGGACGGGCACCAGGTGTACAAGAAGGGCTGGGAAGTGCGTCTGGTTCTGCACGACGTCGTCGAGCTGGTGGAAGCGCAGCGCTTGATCGAGCGCGCCGGGATGCGGCCCGGCAAACCCTTTCACAAGCGTCTGTGCTGGATCCAACCCATCTACGGTCGCGAGGCCGTGATGCGCTTCAAGTCGGTGCCGTGCGAGCCGCACAAGAAACGTATGAAGGCAGGCGCGTTGCAGAGTGGCGCACGGCGCACTCGCACCGGGTCGCGAAAAAGCGTTGAGTGAGCACGATGCTCGAGCTGCGACCGAACTGTGAATGCTGCGACCGCGATCTGCCGCCGGGTTCGACCGAGGCGCGCATCTGCTCGTTCGAATGCACTTACTGCGCAGCGTGCGCGGACAAGGTCTTGCGCGGCAGATGCCCCAATTGCAGCGGAGATTTGGTCGCGCGTCCGCGACGTCCCGAGGCGAAGCTCGAGTGCTTTCCGGCGTCGAATCAACGTGTGAAACGAGCCTCGATGTGCGCCGAATCAAGTTGACGAAGCAATTTCGAGGTTCGTTCGGTCAAGCGCCGCGCGCGGACGGCCGAAGGATGGAGCGACCGTGAGCGAAATCCTCGTCATCAAGACAGCCGCGCTGGGCGACGTGCTGCGCACCACTTCGATCCTGCCCGGCCTCATGAAGCGTCACGCCGGCGCGCGCATCACGTGGTTGACGGCGCCGAGTGCCGTCGATCTGGTGCGGACGCATCCGCTCGTGCACGAAGTGATCGCGCTCGACACGAAGCAGTCGGCCGACGTCGATGTCTGCCGAATCAAGTTGGCCACGCGTCGGTACGAGCGCGTGATCTCCCTCGACGACGAAGCTCCGTTGTGTCGCTTGGCATCCGCGATGAACAGCCAGAGACTGCACGGAGCTTTCGCGAAACCCGACGGGACGCTCGCCTACACGCCGGACACGGCGCCATGGTTCGAGATGGGCTTGCTGTCGGTGCACGGCAAGAAGCGCGCGGACGAGTTGAAGGTCGAAAACCAACGCAGTCAGCCCGAGATCTATGCCGCGATGCTCGGGATCGATTTCGGCAAACCCGCGCTGCATCTGCCGGCTCCGTCCACCGAGAAAGCCAGCGCTTTCGCAGCGAAACATGCGCTCGATACGAGCGTCCCGCTCGTCGGATTGAACACGGGCGCCGGTGGCCGCTGGCTCTCGAAACAATTGCCGGTCGAGCGCACGATCGCGCTCGCGAAGCTCGTCGAACGCGCGCTCGAAGGTCGCGTGCGCTTCCTCGTGCTCGGCGGTGATGCCGAGGGCGAGCGCAACGACGCTATCCATCGCGGCATCGGTGCACGTGCTATCGACGGCGGCACCAAGAACTCGCTCTTCGACTTCGCCGTGCTGGTCGAGTTGTGCGACGTGCTGGTGACGAGCGACAGCCTCGCGTTGCACATGGCCATCGCGCGCGACGTGCGCTGCGTCGCGTTCTTCGCGCCGACGTCGGCTGCCGAGATCGAGCTCTATGAATTGGGCGAAAAAGTCGTGAGCACCGCGTCCGACTACTGCTCCTACAAAGCCGACGCCGACAACAGTTCGATCACGCCCGAACGACTGCGCGACGCAGTGCTGCGGCAGCTGGCACTCGCGAAAACCGGCTGATTCAGTCTCGTTTGCTCACGCGGCCGCGAATCTCTGCCGAATCAAGTTTGCGCTGGGTGCGCATTGCGACCGCGGTTCACTTCTCGTCGCGCAAGTGCGCGAGCCCGAGCTCGACCCGCCTCGTCTCGCCGGCCTTGATCACGAACGGCACGGACGGTCCGGGCACCATGCGCGGGAAGCGGCGGATCGAATCGACGGTGCCGGGGCCCGGTTCGAGATCGTCGATGCGCGCTTCTTCGCCGTAGAACGCGAGGTCACGCGATGTGCCTTGAACGCGCAGCTCGATGCCGAAGCGCCCGACGAGCGCGGCGTCTTCGGGCGAGAGTTTCACGACGAGCGAACCACCGCGCACGAGTCGAATCGGTTCGAGTGACAACGCGCTGTCGTCAATCGTGATCTCCTCCTTGTGGTCGCAGAAGTTCTTGGCGCGCACCCTGAGTTCGTATGTGTTCCCGGAAACGCCGTTCAGGACGAAGCCACCCGTCCCGGCCTGGGACCGCGCGTGCACGCCCTGGCTGAGATGGTCGATCGAGCGCGACAGCGAGATGTCCGCATCGCCGATCGGATTGCCCTTCTCATCGACGATCGTGCCGCGGACTTCCGCCGTGGCGAGCTTGCTGGTGTCGACGCGCAGCACGAGATCCGTCGTCCCCGGCACGGCGTTCTCGACGGTCAGCACGGCCAGTCCGTTGCGATCGATGTTCGGCGGCGACACGTTCAGTCGGCGAGCTTGCTTGGTGCAGTTCACGAACTCGAACTTGCCGTCTGCGTCGGTGCGCGCGGAGGCTCCATCCGTGATCATCATCAGCTCGAACTCGTCGGGCGGGATCGAGTTGTCCATCGGTCCGCTCCTGACCCACCAGTTCGCGAGGGGTGCATCTTTCGAGTCGACGACTCGCCCCGCGAGGATGCGACCGCGGTCCACGGTCGGATTCCACTCGAAGGTCGTCGCCGCTGGGAATTCGACGGTGCCGAAGACGAGCCCAGCGCGCGCTCCACGCACTTGGAATCGACGCGCGCCCGGAGGGACGTCGCCGAAACGGAACCTTCCCGACTCGTCGGTGGTGCGCTGGTCGTGGGGCTCGAGGAGGAGGACGGTCGCCTTTTGGACGACAGCGCCGGACGCGTCGCGCACGGTGCCGTGGACTTCGAGCCCGGGAGCCAGGGTGATGACGAGCGGACTCCCAGCACTGTCGGAAGTCGGGGCGCTGACTTCTCGCGCGCCATTACCCGCGCAACGCACTTGCACGAGGTGCTTGACCGGCGGCAATCCGCGCAACTGAAACGTGCCGTCGGAGGCGGAGCGCGCGCGTGGGTAGGGAGCGCTCTCGATCCGCGCTCCATCGATCGGGACTTGGGGTCGATTCTCGAGCGCCAGGACGGTGACGTCCGCGCCCGCGATCCCGGACCCGTCCTCGCGCACGATGCGGCCCGCGATCTCGCCGCCGCGACCGCGCACGCGCAGCACGATGTCGACGACGTCCGCTGGCGTCTCGCGCAGTGCGAGCGCCCACGAACGGCCGAATTCGGGATGGATCGCGTAGACGATGCACTCGCGCGACATCCAACCCGCGTCGAAACGGCCGTCGCCGTCCGTCGTGCACAGCGGTTCGTCGAACGGAGGCGAGAAGAAGCCGCCGAAGACCAATGCGCCGAAGATCGGTTCGTCCGATGCGCCTACGACGCGACCCCGCACATGGACGTCTGCCGGAAGGACGACTTCGACGATGCTGGTTTCACTCGGCGCAAGGACGACGCCCTCCCCGTGCCCGCGCGCCGTCGTCGTGCTCACCCAACGCGGTTCGAGTCCTTCGAACGTGGCGCGCCCTTCGAAGTCCGTGCGTCCCTGACGCTCGCCGCGCAGACCGCGCTCGTCCTGCCACTGCACGAGTACGGGGACGTGCGCAGCCACGAGTCCGCTCGCCGCCCATTTCGTCACGACGATGAGCGTGCTCTTCGCTGGTTGCGCGGTCGTCACGGCGGCTTGGCGCGTCGTGAAGGGTTCGGCCATCGGCGCGGAGGCTTCGATCGACGGCGCGGGCGCGAGTTCCGTCGGCACGGCGTGCATGGTCTGCGCGCTCTCTTCCGTGACTTTCGACTCGACCGAGCGCCAGTATCCCAATGCCAGCAGGATCAGTGCCGCCGCGAGCGCCGTGACGAGCTTTGCATTCATGAGGGTGACTCCAGCGACTTGGACTTCGGGACGGCAAGCGAGAACGGTGAGGGCGGGAAGCCAACTCTCCCGTCCGCGCTTGCGCTCGAGCTTTTCGCGGACTTCGGCGAGTCCACGACGAACGTGCGTGCGCAGCGTCGAGTGCGGAATCCCGAGGCGATCCGCGGCGACGTTGGGCGCGAGGCCTTCGAAATAGACGAGCGCCAATGCCTCGCGCCGCGGCTTGTCGAGCGCGAGCACGGCGTCGACGAGGGTGCGCGCGAGTTCCGCGCGCGACACGGCATCCGCCGCGCTCGGCTCGTCCTCGCGCCGCTGCGTCGCTCCCTCGCGCGTCGTCCGCCGCTGTTCTCTGCGCCGCGACGCCGACACGGTGTTGCGCACGAGCCCCGCGAGCCACGAGCGCAGATTCCCGTCGTGACGCGGCGGATGCTCGATCGCCGCGAGCCAAGCGTCCTGCGCCACGTCGTCGGCAGCGTTCGGATCCGCGACGAGGCTGCGCGCGAGTCGTTGGATCCAATTGCGCTCGGCGAGCAGTCGCTCGACGTCGACGGGAGAACGGCTGGGATCGAAGGTGCTCATTTCGGCGAGAACAAGGTCGCCGACGCGCGCTCCGACGCAAGAAACTCTCCCGAATCAAGTTTTGTCGGGTCGTGCGCGTCCGCGCGTCACGCACTCGATGCGAACTGCAAATCGTGCAACCGCGCGTAGATGCCGTTCTGCTGCATCAATTCGTCGTGCGTGCCGCGCTCGCGCAATTTGCCGCGATGCATGACGAGGATCTGATCGGCGCGACGCACCGTCGACAATCGATGCGCGACGACGAGCGCACTCTTGCCCATCAACAACTCGTGCGTGGCGGCTTCGATCTTCGATTCGGTGCCGGAATCGACAGACGCGGTCGCTTCGTCGAGGATCACGATCTTCGGGCTACCCGCGAGTGCGCGCGCAATCGCCAGCAACTGACGCTCGCCCGTCGAGAACGTCGCACCGCGTTCGGCGACGGGCGACGCGAGCCCACGGGGGAGGCGCGCGATCACTTCGTCGGCACGCGAGGCTTCGAGCGCTTCCGCCAACGCTTCATCGCTGACCTCGTCGCGATCCATCACGAGGTTCTCCTCGATCGTGCCCGCGAAGAGAAAGTCCTCTTGCAGCACGAGCCCGAAGTTCTTGCGCAAGTCGGAGAGATCGAGCTCGCGCAGATCGACGCCGTCGAGCGTGATGCGTCCGCTCGTCGGATCGTAGAAGCGCAAGAGCAAATTCACGATCGTCGACTTGCCTGCACCCGTCGCACCGACCACCGCGACCGTGTGTCCGGGCCGGATTTCGAACGAGACGTCGTTCAAGACTTCGACGCTGTTGTCGTAGCTGAACGACACGTGTTCGAAACGCACGTGGCCGGTCAGCGCGCTCGGCGCGAGTCGTTTCGGACCATTCGCGACGATCGTGCGCGTGTCGAGCACTTGGAAGATGCGCTCCGACGAGGCGAAGGCACTCTGCAAGACGTTGTAGCGCTCGCCCAATTCGCGAATCGGCGACACTAGCATCGCCACGTAGAACCAGAACTGCACGAACTCGCCGTACGTCAGGTCTCCGCGCGCGATGCCGATCCCGCCGACCCACAGAGTCGAGCCTTGGATCAGACTGACCGCGAAATCGATCGCGGGGAAGAACAGCGCGAACAAGAAAATCGTGCGCAGGTTCGCCTTCAAATAGCCAGCGAGGTGTTCGGCGAAGCGCGCGGACACTTGCTTCTCGCGACGGAAGACCTGCACCACGCGAATGCCTTGCAAGACCTCCTGCAAGTAGCCGTTCAAACGCGAGAGCTTGGCTCGAACCGTGCGGTGCGCGTTGCGCGCTCCTCCGCGGAAAGCGATTGAAATACCGATCAAAACGGGCGTTCCGGCCAGAACGACGGCCGCCAACTGCGCGTCGAGGAAGAACAGGATCACCAGCAACGCCGCGACCTTCACCAAGTCGAAGAGCAACACGATGATGCCCGACGTGAACATCTCGTTCAGGTTCTCGACGTCGCTCGTCACGCGCGTGACCAGAGATCCCGTCGGCCGCTTGTCGAAGAACGACAGGTCGAGCGACTGCATGTGCGCGAACAGTTGCGAGCGCAAGTCCGAGATCACGACTTGGCCCGTGCGATTCAGCTGCGACACTTCCAAGTAGCGGAACCAGATCGCGACGAGGACGCTCGCGATGTAGACGCCCATCCACCACCAGAATTCTCCGAGGAACACCGACACGTCCGCCGTCGTGCCCGCCTTGTCCGCGCGATTCTTCGCCTCCACCGCCGACATCACGGGCCCGTCGATCGCGTGCTTCCACAGCCACGGGCCGACCAAGTCGAGGGCGAACAACAGCCCCAAGACGAGGAAGCTCTTCGCGAAGAGCGCGCGATGCGGCTTCACGAACTTCAGCAACCGCCGCAAGAGCGAACGGTCGAAGCTCGTCGACACGACCAACTCGTCGAACGGATCGTCGGCGTCTTTCTTCGCCGACTTCTTGTCCTTCGCGGCGCTCATAGGACCGAGATCTCGTCCTGCGCCTGTTGCCGCGACCACGTGTCCTTGTACCAGCCGTCTCGAGCGACCAGGTCCTTGTGCTTGCCCGTCGCTTCCATCGTTCCGTCGCGAGTCAGCACGACGATGCGATCGGCGCTCGCGACCGAGCTCAGGCGATGCGCAGCGATCACGACCGTGCGTCCGTGGCCGGCGCGACGCAGGTTGTCGATCAGCTTGGTCTCGGTCTCGGTGTCGACGGCCGACAGCGCGTCGTCGAGGACGAGCACGTGCGGATCTTTCGCCAAGGCGCGAGCGATGCACGTGCGCTGACGTTGTCCGCCCGACAACGTGACGCCGCGCTCGCCGATCAATTGATCGAAACCAGCTGGAAAACGAGCCACTTCCTCGGTCATGCACGCGAGATCGACGACTTCGCGCAAGCGCTCCTCGCTCAAACTGCCGTCGATCCCGAACGACACGTTGTCGCGGTAGGGCTCGCTGAACAGGAAGCTGTCCTGCGGCACGTACCCGAGCGCGCCGCGCAATTGCGCCAGCGACAAGTCGCGCACCGGCACGCCGTCGAGCGCGATCTCGCCGCTCGTCGTGTCGAGCAGTCGACCGAGCATCAAGAGCAACGTCGTCTTACCCGATCCCGTCGGGCCGACGATGCCGACGACGGATCCGGCCGGCACTTCGAAGGTGATCCCGGACAACGCCGGTTTCGCCGCATTCGGGTAGGTGAACGACACGCCGCGCAACGACAAGGCTCCGCGCACGTTCGCGATCTGGGTCGGCGGCATCTTCTCGGCGATGTCGTTCGGCTCGGCGAGAAGTTGGTCGATGCGCTCGGCGCTCGCACGAGCGCGCGGATACATGCCCGCGATCCAACCGACGGCGATGATCGGCCAGAATACCTTGAACGTCAGGTCGATGAACTTGAACAAGTCGCCGGCCGGCAGCGAGCGATCGATCATCGCGAGCCCGCCGATCACGAGGATCACGACGAACGTGAAGTCATTGGCCGCGTGCGTGATCGCATTCGTCAGGCCTCGTGAGCGGCCGAGCGCGATCTGGTTCTCGCGGTTTATCGCCGAGGCTTCTTCGAACTTCAGGACTTGCTGCGCTTCGCGGCCGTAACCCTTGACGATGCGGATGCCGGAGAAATTCTCCTGCGCGCGATGACCGATCTCAGCCAGCGATTCCTGCACCGCGAGCGAGATGACATGCAGCTTCGGCGTGAACACTTTCATGCCCAGGCCCATCAAAACGAGCGGAATCACCATCGTCGCCGCGAGCGGTGCGTTGATCGACAACAACAATCCCATCGACACCGGGATCATCACGACGGCGCCGGCCGTGTACATCATCCCCGGCCCGAGGAACATGCGCACGTTCTCGACGTCGCTCGTCACGCGCGAAACGATGTCGCCCGAGCGGCTCTTCACGTGGAACGAGAAGGGGAGCGAGACGAGCTTGTCGAAGAGCTCTTGCTTGAGTTCGTTCTCGACGTAGCGCGAAACGGCGACGACCCACCAACGCTGCAAGTAGCGGAAGATCCCGCGCACGAACGCGAGTCCGAGCACGATCGCGACGATGCCGGCGAGGAAGTCGGTCGTCGAGCCGAGACGCAATTCGTCGAGCGCGTTCCCGATGACGACGGTGATCACGACGTCGCCGAGTGTGGCGAGCGGAATGCACAAGAAGCCGGGGATCAGCTCGCGCTTGTGGCGCAGAAAGCGCCTGAAAAACGGCCACAAACGGGACACGCTCTACCTACTTGGACGCTTTCGTCCCGCCCGCATCCGGTGCAGGCGAGAGGCCGTCGATCTGCGACAGGAACTCGGTCAACGCGCGATCGAACCCGGCCTCGTCGACCCTGAAGGCTTGGTGCAGCACGGGAAACATCTCGGAGCTGTATCCGGTTTCGAGTCCAGGCGTCCAGACCGGATTCCTGTACCACTCGCGTCCGGGAATTCCGGCCTTCAAGCCCAACTTGCGATAGAAATTCGCCGTCGTGTCTGCATCGGTCGGACGCTCGGCCAGGGCCTCGAACGCAGCGCCGATTCGCTGCGCCCGCGGTCCGAGCCACGAGCTGACCGCACGACGCGGCTCGCCTTTCATTTCGTGTTCGGCTTCGCGTGCCGCAGAGGCGAGTGCGAGGGCGGCCTCGCGCACGTCGAATGACGATCGGCCCCGTTCGGTGAACTCGGAGAGAAGTTCCGTGAAGAGACGCCCCGCGAGTTCGTGTCCCTCGAAGCCTGGATCTAGGAAGCGATCGACCATCGCGAAGTCGTCGAAGGCCGTGTGGTACTGACCGCCACGGTTGCCGCTCAACCCGATGTCGAGTGTCGGGACGCCGAGGTGATGTAGGAACACCGCGAAGTCGGAACCCGAACCGGCGAGTCCGATCGACAACGGCACCATCTTTCGATCGGCCTTCCAGTCTTCGAGCAGAGACTTCGGATCGGCGTCGCCGCGCGGCATCGGCATCGGAACGCGCTCGAGCGCAGCGTTCAAAGTCGCCAGCAATCCTGGCGTGCCGTCGACACCGCGGAAGTGCGTGCCCGTGACCACGACGTCGCCGTTCAAGTAGGCGAGCACATGTTTGCGCACCCAGTCGGCGTTCGCTTCGGCCCACTCGGTGCTGCCGATCAGGCCGAATTCTTCTGCATCCCAGAAGCACAGCATGATGCCGCATTGCGGTTTCCAACCGGCCTTCACGCGCTCCGACAAGTGCTGCGCGGCACGGATCAACGCGACCGTGCCCGAGCCCGCGTCGTTCGCTCCGCGCACCCATGCATCGCGGTGATTGCCGGCGATCACGAAGTCTTCGCTCGCGCCTTTCAGCGTCGCGATCACGTTGCGGATCACGCGCAGGTCGCGCGGTTGATCGATCATCAGGCGCACTTCGGCCGGACCGGGACCGATCGGTTGCGCCTTCACCTCGCCGTTGGTGCCGACGACGTCGCGCGGTGCGAGATGGTCGGTGAGCATCTTCGCTTCGGCCCAACCGATCGGTGAGCACGGGATCTTCGGCAGCGCATTCGCGAGGTCAGCGCCCTCGAGCCGGCGAACTTTCTCACCCGGCTTCGGCGACGCAAAACCCGGCGTCGACGGATCACCCGGCGTGCGACCCATCGGTGAAATCGAACCGCGTTCGCCCTCGAAGCCCGGCTTCCACGGACCGCTCGGATACGCTTCGCCTTCGGTGCGTTTCTCGTGGAAGAGCAGCACGGCCACGCAGCCGTACTGCGTGGCGAGATCGACCTTGATGCCGCGGTACGCGCCGCCGTAGCGAGCGAGCGCGATTTTGCCCTTCACGTCGACGCCGATCGCTTTCAAACGCTCGAAATCGGCGCGCAAACCTTGCCCGACGTCGACGACTTGCGCGCGCACTTCGCCGCTCGCCGACCACGCGTTGCACAACGGCAGATCGCCCGGCGGAATCGCGTCGGGATCGAAACGCTCGTTGCGACGGTGCAGCGCGTCCTTCTGCGCGCCGTCGTAGAGCTCCAACTCGATGCGACGCGGCAGCGACAACAACACTTCGCGCTCGTCGATCTCGACTTCGAATCCGGCGGCGCGCAGATGCTTCGCGACGATTTCGGCGCCGACTTTGGATCCGATCGTTCCGGCGAGACGCGGCTGCGCCGTCAATTCGAGCAAGAGCGCGCGGGAAGGAGGCGCGTCGGTCGCGGGCGGCGAAGCCTGAACGAGGAGCGCGAGAGCGGCGAACAGCGCGGGTAGGGGCGACATGGGCGACCACAATAGGTCGCGTCCGCGCACTTTAGAAACGGGCCCTCGCGATTCGGTCCGTGAATTTCGCCCTGCACAGCGCACTTTTTCGCACTCGCGCTCGGTACCCTCGTCGCGCCGCGCATGAAGGACTTGCCCCTCCTGTTCGATGCCGTCGTGTTCGATCTCGACGGCACGCTCGTCGCCACCGACCGTTTTTGGGTCGATGCAGCGCGTATCGGAGCACGTCGTGCGTTCCAAGAGCTCGGTCTCGAACGCGATTTGCCGAGTGCTCCGGAATGGATGTCGTTGGTCGGCTTGCCGCTCGCTCAGGGTTTCGACGTCTTGTTCGCGGACCTGACACCAGCTCAGCGCAAGATCGTGATGGAGCGCTGCGTCGAGGAAGAGACGAAGGCCTTGTCGGCGGGTCGCGCGGCCTTGATTCCAGGCGTCGAAGCGATGCTCACCGCATTGAAGGCGCGCGGCGTCAAGCTCGGCATCGCGAGCAACTGCGGGCAGGCGTACTTGGATTCGATGATGAACGAGCTCGGCCTCGCGCGTTGGATCGACGAAGCGCGTTGTCTCGATTCGGCCGGCGTGCGCTCGAAGACGGCGATGGTCACCGACTTGCTCGACGCGTTCGAAACGCGCGCTGCCGTGATGGTCGGCGATCGCACGGGCGATCGCGACGCGGCGTGGCAGAACGGTCTGCCGCACGTGCACTGCGCGCGCGGGTTCGCCGTCGACGGGGAAACGGTCGAGTGCGAAGGCCGGATCGAGGACATGGGCGAGCTGGTTCCGCGACTCGAGCGCCGTGCCCAGTGGATCGCTGCGGCGTTGCAACAACTCGGTTTCGCGAGCGCGAATCCACCGCGTTCGATCGGCATCACGGGTCACACGGGCTCGGGAAAAACGTTGATCGCGCGCGATGTCGAGCGCGTGCTCGCGGCGTTCGGTCGGCGCGCCGTCGTGCTCGCGCTCGACGATTTCCAGAAGCCCGAAGTCAGCGCGCAAGATCTCACGTCGACCGCGTTCGCGCCGGCCGATCGGCCGCTCGAATTGTTGCGACACGCATACGACGTCGAACAATTGAGTGCGCTCGTGCTCGATCCGCATCGCGCAGGCCACGCCATCGACGTGACCTTTCGCTCGCAGCACATCGTGCTCGCGACTAGTGACGTGCTCGTCTTCCACGGCCCGTTCCTGTTGCATCCCGATCTGCGTTCGCGTCTGGAACGCGTCGTTCATCTCGAAGCGTCCGACAGCGTGTGTCTGCGTCGCATCGCCGCGCGCGACGCCAGAGCGAGCGGCCCCGAAGGCCTCTTGCGACTGCGCCGCAGCGCACTTCCCGCGCAACGCGGCTTCGATGCGCTGGTGCCGCCGGCTCGGACGGCCGACCTCGTGATCGACGGCGACAATGCGCTCGGGCCGCCCGCCTGAGCGCCACGGACACGGCGATCTTGAACGCGGAGGCCAGATTCGAGTACACTCCTGGTTCGCATTCGACCGACTGAACCCGCGCGGAACGGTCCGTCTCGCCTCTAGGTCGAGCCCGTAGGAAGAAGCATGGAAACGTCACTGCCCCAGCGTCTGCAAAAGTCCGTCTCCGGCTCGTTCCACAAGACGGCGCTCCTCCAAAAGCGCGTGCGCGAGCTCATCCGCGGCGCAACGCCGTTGATCGAGACGCGCGAAGTCAACCCGATCAAGATCGCGTTCCTCGAGATGGAGCGCGGACTCATCGAGCTGATTCCGGACGAGGAAAACCAAGCGCCGACCCTCTGACGAGGGCAGCGCGTTCGAGTCGGCCGCGTAAGGCCCTCTGCCCATGAGAGCAGACGAGCGACTGGCGCGGCGCGGCGGAGCGATCGAGCTGCTGCGTGTGCCGGCGCTCCTTTTTTCAGCGGTCGCGCGCGCACGCCGAGCGCTTTACGACCGACGTTGGTTGCCGATCGCGCGCGTTCCCGTACCGGTCGTTTCGATCGGCAATCTCACGACGGGCGGCACGGGCAAGACGCCGATGTGCGCTCTGGTCGTGCGCGCGTTGAACGAGCGCGGATTCGCGGCCGGCATCCTGTCGCGTGGTTACGGAGCGGCCGCCGGCGAGTCCAACGACGAAGCCAAACTCTTGAAGCGTTTCTTGCCGACGACGGCGCACGTGCAAGGCGCGGATCGAGTCGTGGGTGCGCGCGAGCTCATTCGCGGCGGAGCGAATGCGATCGTGCTCGACGACGGCTTCCAGCACCGCAGATTGGCGCGCGACGTCGACATCGTGCTGATCGATGCGACGCGACCATTCGGACTCGCCCCCGCCGACGGACGTGAGGCTGTGCGAGCGCTCTTGCCGCGCGGATTGTTGCGCGAGCCGCCGAGCTCGCTGCGCCGAGCGGACTTGATCGTGATCACGCGCACGGAATCGGTCAGCACGGCCTCGATCGACGCTTTGGAGCAGGAAATCGAGTGCATTTCACCGGGCCGGCCGATGGTGCGCGTCGCCTTGCGGGCGACCGGTTGGATCGACGAGAAGGGGACTCGCCACGCGATCGAGCGCTTGCGCGGACGCGACGTCGACGTCGTCAGCGCGCTCGGCAATCCCGCCGCGTTCGAAGCGAGCATCGCCGCTACCGGTGCGATCGTGCGCGATCGACGTGTGCTCGCCGATCATCATCTGTACACGAGCGCCGACGTGAAGGGACTGCCCGCTAGCGGTCGCGTTCTCGTGACGAGTGCCAAGGACGCCGTCAAACTCGAGCCGCTGGGCATCGCGTTCTTCGCTCTGGACGTGGAAATGGAATTCGTCTCTGGCGCGCATCTGTTCCACGCGTTGATCGACACGTTGCCCAATCCGACGCGAGTGACGCGCAAGGCGCCGTCGAATTTGCGCACCGCATTGCGCGACGGGCCCGTCGAATCCGTTCTCGCGACCGACGAAAAGCGCGTGAAAACAGGCCGATCCGACTCATGAGCGCCGACTCGACGACCAGCGTCCTGCCGCGGGGCTTGAGACAAGATTGGCCGGTTGCGCGCCAGGACGTGTTCGGCCAGCGCGACGGTTTCATGGCGCGTCTCGAGTCGCGTGCTGCGATCGGAACGCTGCGGGCGCTCGACCGATTGCCCAACGGATTGCGCGAACGCGCGATCGGCGTCATCGCACGCGCTGCGAGACTGTTCGATCGTTCGCACACACGCGCCGCGAAGACGTTCTTGCGTCAAGCGCTCGGCGACATCGACGAACGCGAGCTCGACGGACGCGTGCTCGAAGCGTGGAGACATTTCCTGCGCGTCGTCATCACGAGCGAAGCCTTCGATCGCCACGTGGTGAGCGGTCGCGTCCTCGATCACTACACGGTCGATCTCTCGCCCGAAGTCGCCGAACTGTTCGCTTCGAAGCACGGTCGCATCGTCATCACCGGCCACATCGGTGACTGGGAATCCGGCGCCGCCGTCCTGCCCTGGATCGGTTGCGACCCGTGTTACGTCATCGCGAAACCGCCGCGGAACAAGCCCTTGTCCGTGCACGTGCAACGCAGTCGCGAAGCACGCGGTTTACGCGTCTTGCCGCGGCGCGGAGCGATGCAACATGCGCCGACGATCGTGAAGGCCGGCGGGACGCTCGCGATGCTGCTCGATCAGCGCGCGCGCACTCGCCCCGTTTTCGCGCCGTTTTTCGGCCGTTTGGCGCGCTGTGATCGCAGTGCGGGCGTTCTATTGCGCCGCTTGCGGGCTCCCGCGGTGATCGGCGCTTGCTACATGGAAGGACCGTGGCGCTGGCGCGTTTCGTTCCACGACGTGCTCCATCCGCGCGATCTCGCGGGTCAGTCGCCGGAGGACATTTCGACGACGATCAACCGCGTTTTCGAACGCCTGATCTTGAAGGCTCCCGCTCAGTACTTCTGGCTGCACGATCGCTACCGGGGAGCCGACGCGGCCGACATCGCTGCCGAGGCGAACGCGGGTGGTGACGATGCACAGGTTTGATCGGCCGATTCGGTCGATCGAGCCGCGAGATGAACGCGACGAGGTGGAACGGGCGCGGAACCACAGGCTAGGATCGCGACTCTCATGAACGTCCGCGAACTCGAATCGGTGCTCCTTCAACGCGGTCGGCCGCGCGTGCTCATCGTCGGCGACTTGATCCTCGACGCATACGTGTCGGGCGACGTCGCGCGCATCTCGCCCGAGGCACCCATCCCGATCCTCACTGCGAAACGAAAGGAAGAGCGACTCGGCGGCGCGGGCAACGTCGCTGCGAACTTGGTGGCGATGAACGCCGAAGTCGACATCATCGGCGTGCTGGGTGACGACGGCTACGGACGCGCGCTGCGCCAGTTGATGGCCGATCAAGGCATCGACACGAGCGGCTGCGCGATCGATCCGACGCGCCCGACGATCCTGAAGACGCGCATGATGAGCGGCTCGCATCAGATGTTGCGCGTCGATTGGGAAGACGCGCGACCGATCGGCGGACCGGCGCAGCAAGCGCTGCTCGCGCAAATTCCCGAGCGCGTTCGTCGGGCGCGCGCCGTGGTGTTGTCCGACTACGGCAAAGGCGTGCTGTCGAGCGAAGTGTTGCGCAGCGTGATCGCGACGGCGCGCGCAGCAGGAATTCCTGTGCTCGTCGACCCGAAAGGTGATGACTACAAGCGCTACCGCGGGGCGACGCTCGTCACGCCGAATCGCAAAGAGGCCGAGCAAGCGCTCGGTCGCAAGCTCGCGAAGATCGACGACATGTCCCAGGCGGCGGACGATCTGATGGCCCAAGCCGACCTCGACGCGGCGGTGATCACGCTCGGCGCGGATGGCATTTTCTACAAGGACAAGAGCGGTCGTGCGGGTCACGTGCCGGCGCTCGCGCGCGCTGTTTTCGACGTCACCGGCGCCGGCGACACGGTCGTCGCGCAGCTCGGTTTCTATCTCGCCGACGGAGTGCCGCTGGGCACGGCGGTCGAGCTAGCGAATCAAGCGGCGGCGATCACCGTCGGCCGACTCGGCACGCACGCCGTGTCGCGCTCCGAACTCGCGGCGCACATGCGCGAGTCTTCACCGCACGGCGGCAAGGTCGTCGTCGGAGCGGACGTCGAAGCGTCGCTCGCACAGTGGCGCAAGGATGGACGGCGCATCGTGTTCACCAACGGCTGTTTCGACGTGTTGCACGTCGGTCACGTGAATTACTTGCGCTTCGCGAAACAGAAGGGCGACGTGCTCATCGTCGGCGTGAACGACGACGCGTCCGTGAAGCGCTTGAAGGGTCCGACTCGACCGGTCAACCCGATCGAGGACCGCATGGAGATGTTGGCGGCGCTCGATATGGTCGACGCGGTCACGAGCTTCAGCGAAGACACGCCGCTCGCGATCATCGAACGCGTGACGCCGCACGTGTTGGTCAAAGGCGAGGATTGGGCCGACAAGGGCGTCGTCGGTCGCGAATGGGTCGAGTCCCACGGGGGCGTCGTACATCTGGCGCCGATGGTGCCCGGTCGCTCTACGACGAGCATTCTCGAGCGAGCACGCGGTCAGGCGACGTCCTGACTGGAACTCCTCCATCTGGGGAGTCGTTTGTGTGAATGGGTCCCTCTTTCGCCTAAGCACATGTTTAGGCTACTGCAGCGGCGGTATTCAGGCGACGTCCGTATCGATGATTGAATCAACAAGCAATCGGTGCCGCTACTCCTGCAATTGCCAGAGCTCTCAAAGCATACAAGCGTGGAATGGCTCTGTCTCAACGCATAATCAAGGTTCTGGGCAAGTGCAGATCAACTGTGCTGTCTGATCGAAGACTATCGTACCGCCGCTCGTGACCTGGATGTTGAGTGAGATGAAGTCATCGTGTGGCGCCTGGACTCACCCTCCACGATTGAATTGTGTTAACGGGCCGCTGGAGATGCCGCCGTAGTCCCACTCGAGGAGGTCGCCCGTGCCATTGTTGTTCCAGACAATGGTGACGCCCAATTTGCAGGGACTGCCTGGGCACGCTCCGCATGGATCTTGCATGCCCAGGCCGTCGACACGTGGACCGAAGGACACACTCAAATTCGTTCCGGGGGGGCCGATATCGACGCCTCCTGAAAACCCGGCCTGACCCGCTGAGCACGTCAAGGGACAGTTCAGCGAACTGACGGCCCCCATAGAAGGAGTGACGGTGAGCGCTGCAAGCAAACAGAAGCATCGGAGCTTCCAATTCATGACTACAAATTGTCTTTTCTACTGGGATGTTTGTGAGAATCCGTAGCGCGCTTCGAGCAGGGCCATCGCTTCTTCTGCTCGAGCTTCCATCAGATCAAAATTCGACGTATCGAACGAGGGTTCTTGGATATTCGGATTGGCTTGCCTGACGCGATCATCGTCAAATGCGGCTTTCGCGAGAGCGTAGGTCCTCATCGCATCATACTCAGGAAACTCACCGACAGCCCACTCGTAGCCAAGTCCACTGTTCTCCATGTAATGAGTAGTGGTCGTGCCGGTTCCACCAGGTTTGGGTGTCGTGCCTCTAGCTGATGCCATGAGAATGGCACCTACACTGTGATAGCAAAGTGTCCCTTCACGCGAGCCCAAGGGATTTTTTGTTTTCAGCTTCCTGTATTCCTGCAGGCCAAACCGAAGCACACGCCACCTCACCCTTATTGGATCTGTTTCGAGCTTGATGTCTTTCAGATCCTCCTCAGGCTGAGCATCAACAGTTTTGACTGCTGTCTCCAAGGGCTGTGGCAGCCTGACTGCTTCCACTGCTAGACGATTATTCTGTTCCGGTCGGGCTGGGTCTTCTCGGTCTGTTCGTATATGGCCAGTCGAGATCTTGGGACGCGGAAGCTCTTCACCTTCGGTAGTCCCGGGCAAACGCATCAAAAGCACTGATGCCAACGCGACGACGCTACCGACGATGACGAGTACGGTGGTACTCCTTGTAGCCATGCTGAGAAGATACGGTCCAAGCATTTCCTATGCAAGGCTGCGCGAGATCGTGACGACAACTCAAAGGATGAACTTGAAGGTCTGACTGTAAAGAGAGGAGTACTTCTTCCGCCTTCGATGAACGAGTCCAACCGACTACATCGAAGCATGCTTCCTCGAGGCCTACTCTTCGACAGCCAAACCCCACGCCTCATCCATCGCGCGCAGCATCAGCGTGCGCCAGTGCTTCGTTTGCAGCGGATTCGTGATGCCATGACGCGTCGCGGGATAGAGCATCAGCTCGAAATCGGCATTCGCTTTCTGCAGCGCGTGAGCGAGTCGCAGCGTGTTTTGCGCGTGCACGTTGTCGTCGATCTGCCCGTGCACGAGGATCAATTTGCCATGCACATTCTCGGCCGACTTCACGACCGACGTCGCGTCGTAGCCTTTCGCATTGTTCTTAGGCAAGCGCATGTAGCGCTCGGTGTAGATCGAATCGTAGTTGCGCCAGTCGGTCACCGATCCACCGGCGATCCCGAGCGAGAACATCTTCGAATGCGTGAGCGCGTAACCCGTCATGAAGCCGCCGTAGCTCCAACCGCTGATGCCGATCTTGTCCTCGTCGACGAAGCCTTGAGATTCGAGCCACGCGATCGAATCGTCGATGTCGGCGAGTTCCGACACACCCAATTGCTGGTAGCACGGCCACGCCGAGACCGCGCCCTTGCCCGACGAAGTGCGGTTGTCGCAGCTCCACGACACGATGCCCTTCTGCGCGAGCAGTTGTTGGAACATGCCGCCCGTCCCGCCCCACGCGTTGCGCACCGTCTGATTGTGCGGACCCGCGTACACGAACATCATCACGGGATACTTCCGCGTCGGGTCGAAGTCGGTCGGTTTCACGAGCAGCGCATTCATCTCGAAACCATCGCGCGTCTTCACCGTCAAGAGTTCCGGCTTCGAGTACGCGTAGCGCGACACGGTCTCGACTTTGTTCTCGTCGAGCATCCGCACGAGCGCGCCGTCCGCCGAGCAGACTTTGACTTTCGTCGGCGTCCACACGTCACTCCACGCGTCGATGAAGAGGCTGAAATCCGGGCTGAATTGAACAGTGTGCGTGCCAGGCTCGGCCGTCAATCGCTTCAAGTTCTTGCCGTCGAGCCCGACCGAGTACGCGTCGCTGCCGATGGCGCTGCGCTCCGTGCCGCTGAAGAAAACGAGACCTTTCTTCTCGTCGACTCCGTGCAACGTACGCACTTCCCATTCGCCTGTCGTGAGTCGAGAGACGAGCTCCGCGCCCTGGTAGCGATAGATGTGCTTGAAGCCCGATCGTTCCGACGACCACAAGAAAGAACCGTCGGCGAGCCACATCGGACTCTGATCGTTGCGCTCGACCCACGCCGGCGTCGTCTCGCGGAACAGCAGACGATCGCGCGTCGCGTCTTTTTCTGCGATGCGCAGATCGAGCCAGGTCTGCTCGCGATCTTGCACGCAGTACACGAGCTCGCTCGCAGGGCTCCACGACACGTCGACGACCAGAGGCTCGTCCTGCGCATACGCGCCCAAATCGACGAACGTCGTCGCGGCACTCGCGACACTCGCTACGCCCAATTTCACCGCTGGATTCGTTTCACCCGGCTGCGGGTACGGGCTCGTCTCGACTTTCGCGACGTGATCCGAATCGTCGACGATCGTGTACAGCGGCACGCCGGTCTCATCGAGGCGCAAGTACGCGACGCTCGTCGAATCGGGGCTCCACCAATAGGCCTTGAACGTGCCGCGACCGTACACCTCTTCTTGGTAGAGCCAGTCGAGCTTGCCGTTCAACACCATCTCGCTGCCGTCGCTCGTGAGCGCGCGTGCCACGCCGGTTTCGACGTCGACGACGAACAGATCGTTCTTCGCGATGAACGCGACGCGCTTGCCGTCGGGGCTGAAAGAGGACTCTTCTTCGGTGACGTCGGGAGTTTGCGTGAGCTGCTTGGCGGCCTTCCCGTCGAACGGCACGATCCACACATCGCCGCTCTTCGTGACGAGTTGCGCCGTGCGATCCTTCGTCATGCGTTCGAAATTCGGTGCACCCGCTTGGGCCACGACGAGCGCCTGCGCCGCGCGCTCGAAATCGGTCGCCGCCGCAGTGGTGCCAGTGCGCGCGTCGATCGCGAGCCAACCTTCGGCGCTCTTCGCGCTCGAATCGGACTTGGCCGCGTCCTTCTTGCGCTCGAGCCAACGTTCGCCGTCGATCCAGGTGTAGGTGGTCTTCGGTCGGCCCGAGAAATCGACGCGTGTTTTCGGATCACCGAAGAGTGCGTCGATCGAGAGGCGATCGGAGCCGGTGACGCCGACTGCACTCGCAGTCGGATTCGCGTTCACGACCGGCTCGGGTGAGCTTGCGCACGCGCTGAAAAGGAAGGGGAGAAGAACCAGACTGAGTCGAACTTGTTGAGCGCGCAGAGTCATCGGGGGGCAGCGGCTTTCGCGGGATTTGGGGGACTCGATTTCAGGCGCGGAAGGGTAGCAGAGCAGCGCTTCCCGCCCCGCAAGGGCGGCGTCAGGAAGCTGGCCCGAGGCCCTGCGGAAACCCGTGCAGTTGGAGCGCGAACCCGCCTTGGGGGCCTCCCAGGGCCGTTTTCGAGCCTCCCGTCGGCAAAACCGCTCGCGTTCTCACCTGCTGCCGACGTGCGCGACGGAGTTGCGGCCAAAGCGTTGCACCGGCCCGCTCCCGTCGGTAAACCATTCGCCCCCAAACCCGATTCGAGACCCCCCCTCATGTTCAACCTGCTCCTCGTCCCCGCCCTCATCCAAGCCACCGCGCCCGTCACGACTGCCCCGACGACCGACATGAAGGGGGCCCTGATCGGCCTCGCTCTCGGTGCGCTCCAGCTCATCGTGTCGCTGGTGATCTTCACCTTCGCCATCAACAACGGCCTCAAGGTCGTGAGCAAGATGATCGAGGGCATCGACATCTGGGGCGAGATCAAGAAGAAGAACATCGCGGTCGCGCTGCTGGCCGCGGGCGCCGTGATCGCCTACGTCAACGTCGTCGCGGGCGGTGTCGAGAGCATGACGAACGGCTTGACCAGCGTGGTCAGCGGCAGCTTCAAGAGCGGCCTTTCGGCCCTCATCGGTGGCGTCGTGAACTTGATCGTGGCCCTCATCGTCGCTGGCTTTGCCATCTCGTGGACGTTCAAGGCGATGGACAAGCTCACGTCGAACATCGACGAGAAGGCCGAGTTCCGCAGCGGCAACATCGCTATCGGAATCGTCTACGCCGGCATCCTGATCGGCGCTTCGGACCTGATCGCAGCGGGTGTCGCGGGCGTGAGTGCCGCGCTGACGACGGCGCTCAACGTTCTGATCGGCTGAGCTCCACACCGAGCCCAGAAGCGAAAGCGGCCCGCGCGATTTTCGTGCGGGCCGCGTCGTTTCGCACACCGACCCGACCCGCGCGACGATCCTCCTGTTCGGCCGACTCGCCACAGTAAGATCCGTGCCCGTGGTGTCGAACTCTGCTGAACGCGCGAACTGGATCGAGGAGCACGGACCGGTCGTCGCGGCCCTGCTGTTCTTCGTCGCCGGTCTCGTCTGGCTCGGCTCCAGCGCACACTTCCACGGCGACGAGCGCTACTACACCGACTCCGCACTGCGCATGCTCGAACTCGGTGACCCGTGGACGCCGCGCTGGGCGGACGGGAGCGTGCGCGCCAACAAACCGCTGCTCACGTACTGGTTCGTCCTCGCGGGATTCGCGTCGATCGGTGTGTCCTTCTTCGCGGCGCGCCTGCCGTTTCTCGTCGCCGGCGCACTGCTCGTGTGGCTCACGGGGCACATTACGAAGAAGCTCTTTCCGAAGGAGCGACTGGCACCGCTGCTGGCGGCCCTGATCGTCGCGTGCGACTACGAAGTCGTGACGCTCGCGCGACGCTCGACGCCGGACATCTTGCTCATGTTGTTCACGGCGGCGAGTCTCTTCGGCCTCGCGCGACTCGTCGTCGTGAAAGAGCGTTCGACGGCTGCCGCAGCATGGTTTTGGCTCGGCGGAGGGCTCGCGATCGCCACGAAAGGTGGGCTCGGTGTGCTCGTGCTCGCTTTCGGAATCGTCGTCATCCTCGCGACGAGAGCGGGAACGCCGTTGCGCCGGTTTTTCCCACCCGCGGTCTGCGCGATCGCGCTTGCGGTCGCACTCGTGGGGCTCGCACCGAGTCTCATGACGGCGACGCGTGCGGGTGCTCCCTCGTTCGTCGACGATCAGGTCGGAGCGCGTCTGGCAGGATCGATCGGAGAAGTCGCGCGTCAGCTCGTCGACTACGCGACCTCGCTCGCGAAGCACTTCTTGCCGTGGATCGTGTTCGTCGTCGTGGGTGTGTTCGCCGCGCGGAACGCCGCACGCGAGCGGTGGCGGGCCCATCGATCGGCGATCGGATTGGCAATCGGGTGGGCAGCGTTGTTGTTGATCGTCTTTTCGCTCTCGAACACACACAGAGGACGTTATTTGGCGCCCACGCATGCGCTGCTGGCAGTGGTGATCGCGCCGTTCTTGTTGGATGCGGCTCGCACCGGATGGGCCAGGCGAGCGGCTTTTGTGTCGGGGATCGTCGTCGTGTGTGTCGCGACCTGCGCGGCTGTGATCGTGATGCGTGTCGATTGGGTGGCGGGAGTTGGCTTGCTGTCACCGCTCGTTTTTTATGGTGTCGGAGTGAGACTTGGACGTGACGAGGTGCGACCGTTTCGCGCACTTGCGCTCGCCCTGCTCGCGTCGTTGACGGTTGCGTACGAGGGTGTGCTGGCGCTCGTGGATCCTTCGCCGCTCGAGAGAGTTGTCGAGGGGGTGGCGAGCGGAGGATCAGTGGGCGAGCGGAGTTTCCCGGGGTGCGCGACACTGGGATTGCGCGACACCGTTGCGGGGCGATTGCGTGTGTTGTCGGGAGGGGAGTTGAACCCGCGGTCGTTTTTGAGTTCGGCGATGGATGCTGAAATTGGGGAGGTGGGGTGTGTGATCGCGGAGGAAGGGCAATGGGAGCGGTTGCGTGCGTTGGGGTTCGAGGTCGAGGTGTTGTCGCGGGGGGCGGTGAATTTGGATGTGAGGAGTGCTGTCGAGGTTTTTTTGAGGGGGGGGGAGTTTGATAGGTATGTGTT